>ERZ824978.630-NODE-630-length-47375-cov-6.036644_pt1 | contig 47375 bp, 36 predicted proteins | sample MGYA00519860_ERZ824978 | MGnify/ENA primary metagenome ERZ824978 (study PRJEB31778, sample SAMEA3449184) | human gut metagenome | biome: human gut; feature: human-associated habitat; material: faeces | place: United Kingdom | collected 2010/2012 ... | reverse complement strand
TGTTCAGAAAAGCGGTAAGTTGAGCGAATACGTATTTATCTTGGTTCATAAGCGGTCTTCAATTTGACCGCTAAGCTACAAATTCAAATCCGTTTCATTCAGAAATAACACTTAAAAGACTGTATTTCAATAATTTCAAAGACCGATTAGCCAACTTTTATTGGACAGTAGTGAATAATTAAGTATTATTTGTATCTTAATGTTCTCTTTTGCGGCTTTTACATGGCTGTATTTTATATCGCGTGATTTAGGTTAAGCATTGTCCGGATAAAGGTACTGAAGTGGGATGATTATAACTTGCGCTTATTTGAGGAAAAAATTGCTGTAGTTTTACCAAATTCTTCTTGATGTTTTTTTAAAAATCGTACAATTTTCGAAATGTTTTGTACAAAAAATAAGAGGTTTTTGCTGATTCGTTAATTGATTGATTTACTTGTGTTTATGTGATGTGGAGCTTTTGTGTTTCTTGTTAGATTGTAATGTGTATGCTTTGAAACTTTATCAGAATAAAAATGCTTATCATTGTTTTTCTTTCGTATATTATCAGTATATTTGCCATATACGCCAATAAAAGGATTTATAATGAAAGATATAAATAGAATTAAAGTTGTTTTGGTTGAACAGAAGAAAACTGGTAAATGGCTTGCAGAACAATTAGGAAAAGATCCATCTACGGTGTCTAAGTGGTGTTCAAACAAAATGCAGCCATCATTGGAGATGCTGATGCAAATAGCAGAGAAACTGGATGTTGATGTCAGAAACTTGATTGTAACTACTAAGCAATAATATGGGAACAAATTTCTTTACAAACGAAAAAGAAAATACCCTCCTTGAAAAGATAGAAGGAGTTTTCATGTATAAGAAAGTGCATTTCTTTGATGCGCTTGTAGGGTATTTTAGAGCTTCCGGATATTTTAGGATCCGAAAGTTCATTCAACAGACCCCACACATTAGAATCTTAGTAGGCATCAATGTAGACAAACTGACTTATCAGGCCAATCAGCAGGGACTGCTTTTTAATCCAAACAGTGAACAGTCTCAAGAGGAATTCTTTAATGATATAAAAAAGAATATTCAAGAGGCTAAGTACGACAAGGAAGTGGAAGACGGAATGTATCAGTTTATCGAAGATATTGTTTCCGGCAGAATAGAAATGCGTATTCATCCCAAACAAAACATACATGCCAAGATCTATATCTTTCGTGAAGAAGTATATCATCCTCATGGCTATGGTTCTGTCATTACTGGCTCCAGCAATCTGACAGAAGCTGGACTTGAGAAAAACTTTGAATTTAATGTAGAACTAAGATATGATGATGATATCCAGTTTGCAACAGATACCTTTGAGAAGCTATGGGCTGAATCTGTTGCGATTGATATCACCCATATTGAGAAGATAAAAAAAGAATCTTATCTGAATACTGAATTTACGCCATTCGAAGTTTACTTGAAGTTCCTTTTAGAGTACTTTGGGCGCAGCATAGATTTTGATCCGAATTCAGTATCAGACTTGCCTAAAGGATATAAGAAATTGTCTTATCAAGTTGATGCCGTAAATGATGGCTATTCAAAGATGATGAAACATAACGGATTTTTTCTATCCGATGTTGTTGGATTGGGAAAGACTATCGTTTCGGCTCTCATTGCCAAGAAATTTTTCTTTGCAAACGGATTCCCAATGCATCGCTCTCATACATTGATTATTGTTCCCCCAGCTCTTAAAGAAGGTTGGGAAAGAACTATGACAGAGTTTAAACTTGACAATTATAAGATTATAACAAATGGAAGCTTGCATAAATTAAAGAATCCGTCACTTTATGATTTGATTATCGTTGATGAAGCCCATAAATTCAGAAGTGATACAGCATCTATGTACAACGAGCTACAGAAGCTTTGCAAGACTAAAACCCTGCATGCTGATGGTAGCCTGCACGATAAGAAAGTGATACTTGTATCTGCAACTCCGCTGAATAACAAACCGGAAGATATAGCTAATTTGGTTTATCTATTTCAGGATTCCAAAGACAGCACTTTGGAAGAAGGAAACTTACAGCGCTTCTTTCGTGAACAAATTGATAAATACAAGAAGGTTAAAAAGCAAAAAGATATAGAGCAAATTTCTAAAGATATAAAGGCTATTTACGAAAAGATTCGAACAAAGGTGGTTGAACCATTAACTGTGCGTCGTACACGTACAGATTTAATGGAAAACGAAGCATATCGGAAAGATTTGGAAGAACAGAATGTACATTTTCCTGATGTAAAGCCCCCTCATAAGATTTACTATCAGTTGGATGCAGAATTAGAAGCATTGTATGATAAAACAATCCATTATTTAGGAGGTAAAGAAGGTAATGTATTGAAATACTATCGCTATCAGGCCATTAAATATTTGGTTCCCCAAAAGAAAGCCAAGTATAAAAAAGCGGATATGATATCTATCCAGTTGGCAGGTATTATGAAAACATTGCTTGTCAAGCGGATAGACAGTAGTTTCTATGCTTTCAAACAATCTTTAAAGAGATACTATCAGGCCAACAAAGTCATGCTTGGTATGTTTGAAAAAGGCGTAATATATATAGCTCCTAATTTGAAGGTTAATGAATTATTAAGCGAAGGGAAAGAAGATGAACTGATTAAACTGATAGAAGAAGCGCAATATACCGATCCGACGATTGAAATATGTGCCCCTGAAGACTTTGAGCCTGGGTTTAAGGAAGGCTTGGAAGATGACGGACATATTTTGGAAGAACTGGTAGAAGCATGGGATAAAATAACTTATGACCCGAAATTGGATATTTTTATAAATGAATATCTGAAAGGTAAACTATTTGATAAGTCTATTAATCAGGAAGGTAAGCTTGTCGTGTTTTCTGAAAGTAAGGAAACTACCAAATATTTATCAGATACATTGAAAGCAAACGGATTTAACCGTGTTTTGACTGTCCAGAGTGATAATCGTAACGACAAGATGCCTGTCCTTGAGGCTAATTTCGACGCCAATTATAAAGGAGAGAAAAAAAATGATTATAATATAGTCATTTCTACAGAGGTGCTGGCTGAAGGTGTAAACTTGCATCGTGCTAATGTAATTGTCAATTACGATACGCCTTGGAACTCTACTAGGCTGATGCAACGAATTGGACGTGTAAACCGTATCGGAAGTACAGCTAAAGAAGTGCATATATTCAACTTCTTTCCTACAGCCAAGGTAAACAACGACATAGAGTTGGAGAAAAAAGCCAAGATGAAACTCTTTGCCTTTCATGCTGCTTTGGGTGAAGACAGTCAGATCTACTCCACAGATGAAAATCCAGAAAGCTTCGGATTGTTTGATAAGAATGCGGATGAGGAAAGAGACGAGAAATTGCGATATCTGATGTGGCTTAGGCAGTTGAAAGAAGATAATCCTGACTTGATAAAACGAATAAGTAAAATGCCTTTAAGAGCGCGTGTGGGGAGGAAAAGTAAACTTATTCCTATGAGTACCATTACGTTTATTCGAAATAAAAGGAGAGATGCCTTTACTTTCATTCGTGAAGACGGAAGCATAGAAGAACTTACTTTTCTGGAAGCGGTAAAAGAATTTGAGGCAAGAATAGAAGAGAAAGCCATTCCTTTGCATGACAAACATCATGAGCAAGTAGCAAAGGCAATAGAAATATTTTCGGAGAAAGAAGAAGATGCAAAAGCCGCTACCAAGAAGGTAGTTACAACCCAAGGTCCCAATGAGAAAAAAGCTTTGGCGTATCTTGATGGATTCTTGCATGTTTCCAACATAACAGACGAAGAATTGACTCTAATAGCAAAGGCCAAGCGTGCCATATCTACGGGAAAATTCCAACAATTGCAACGGGACATAAACAAATTACAAAGTGCCACAAAAAAAGCACCTGTTAAGATGGTTATATTGCTGGAACAACTTATGAAAATTATTACTTCTTACCCGCTTGAACATGTTGAGTTAAACACCCATGAAGTTCAAACTGTAAACTGTATGAAAGTAACAAAGGAGTTAGTCCCGGAAATTATCATTTCCGAAAGTTTTAATATTTAATTATTACAGGAATGACAGCAAAAGAATTACAAAATAAGTTATCTGCCAGATTTGATTTCGATGAGTGGAAAGGCATATTAATAGAGATGTTTCCAAAGGTCGAGTTCTTCACTAGTGTTAATCAGGTTTCCCATGAGTTGATTAAAGACGGAGGACAAGTAGGTATGATTCGTCTGGATGACGGACGCTCATTGGCTATATATATATTTGAAGTTAAAGACAATGTATTAATCGACCGTAATCGAAAAGGATTGCGTGAGATTGCTGCTAAAACTATCGACCAATCTATTATTCATGGTGTTCTTGCTTTTTACTATTCAAAGAATGTGTCTGATTATCGTCTGACTTTTATAGTGAAACAAACTTCATTCACTGAAGACGGAGAGCTGGTACAATCTGAAACGGCTCCTAAAAGATATACTTTTCTTTTGGGCGAAAATGAGCCGTGTAGGACAGCAACGGAACGTTTGTATGAATTGATTTCCCAAAAGAAAAACAGGTCTATCTATCTGGCAGATGTTACAGAGGCATTTTCTGTTGAGCGTTTGAACAAAGAGTTCTTTGCCGGATATAAGGCCCAATATAGCAAGTTCTTGAAACAACTTTCCGATACGAAACAGAATCGTGATTACGTTAAAAAATTGCTTGGGCGTTTAGTCTTTTTACAATTTCTACAGAAAAAAGGCTGGATGGGTGTTCCGGCTTCTCGTACAGACTGGAAAGGTGGAGATAAAAATTATCTCAGTCATTTAATCGAACGTTACGAAGGAAACGACCGTTTGTTAAGCGATGTGCTCGAAGTTTTATTTTTCAATACATTAAATGATAAACGCGAGAGAGATATTGCTGATGGTCGGTTGGGAGAGAATATCAAAATACCATATCTTAATGGCGGTTTGTTTGAGAAAGACAATATAGATAGATTGGACATTGATTTTCCATATTCCTATTTTAAAGAACTCATGGACTTCTTCGCTATGTATAATTTTACGATTGATGAAAACGATCCAGATGATAGCGAGGTGGGTATTGATCCTGAAATGTTAGGACATATTTTTGAGAATCTTTTGGAAGATAATAAGGATAAAGGCGCATTCTATACTCCAAAGGAAATTGTGCAATATATGTGTCGACAGAGTGTTATTCAGTATCTAAAGACTCATACTGACTCGGATTTTCATCCGGCAATAGAATCTTTGATTTCATTCAGAAAAGTCAATGAAATATTTCAAGAAAAAGAAAATGCTTTGAAGATATATAACTTGTTGAAGTCTATTAAAGTATGTGATCCGGCTATAGGATCAGGTGCATTTCCTATGGGAGTACTTAATGTATTATTTTATGCTCGCCAATTATTGTATGGATTCACACAAGACAAGCATACTTTTTCACATGCGGAAGTCAAACGCGAAATTATACAGGAAAATATTTTTGGGGTAGATATTGAACAGGGGGCTGTAGACATTGCAAGGCTAAGATTTTGGTTGGCTTTGGTTGTCGATGAAGAAACTCCTCAACCGCTTCCCAATTTAGATTATAAAATAGTTTGTGGAGATTCTTTGCTTAATAGAACTTCGCTTGATTCTCCCATCATGAATGTTTTTACAGAATACAATAGAAACAAGAAAGATGAGGATAAAATAACATTGAATAAGTATCAAGCATTAATACATGACTATCTGAATACTTCCAATCATACTGTTAAGGATAGATATAAAACTTTGATATCTGAGATAAAAAGTTATTTTAAAACAGAATTGGAAGATAAGATGCGTTTTTATACTAGGGATGAAAAAAAACTTATCGAAAAATATTTTATGTATTTGGATGTGTCATCGAATATGAAAAATTTGTTTGATGATAAGAAAGACGAAAAAGAGCTTTCTTCCAAGGCAAAAAAAGAATTGGATAAAATACGTAAGGCAATTGAAAGTAAAAGCCAGTATGCTAATACAGTAAAGTATGATAAACTGTATAAAAACGCATTTGAGTGGAGATACGAGTTTCCATCTTTGTTGGATGATAACGGCGATTTTAAGGGTTTCGATTTGGTTATCGGTAATCCTCCATATCTTAGAATACAAGGGATAAGAGAGGTAAACCCTGATTTTGCAGATGAACTGGTAGAAAAATATAAATCTGCGACAGGGTCGTTCGACTTATATGTAACATTCGTGGAACGCGGATTACAGATTATAAACGGCTCAGGTATTGTTAATTATATCATGCCGGTAAAATGGACTAACTCAGCTTTCGGAAAGGGATTACGGGAATTGGCTGCAAACAAGACCTCTCAAATAATAAACTTTGGCGCTTATCAGGTATTCAATGCATCTACTTATACGGCATTACAGTGGTTTACACCTAATTGTAAGGAGTTGGCATATTATGAATTGGATAGAAATCTTACAACTAATGAAGAACTGGGTGCTTACTTGAATTCATTGAATGATGAAAGTAAAGCAATCATAAAATCTGACAAATTAAATAAGGAAGCATGGATACTTACTGTAGGAGATACTGTAAGTATATTAAATCAACTGGAATTACATTCACGTAGAATAAGCGATGTTTTCGAAAAGATATTTCAAGGTCTAGCTACCAGCAAAGATGACGTTTATTTTTTATATGAATGCAATGAAAAAGACGGAATGGTTTATGGTTACTCAAAATATCTTGAACGTAATATTTGTATAGAACGTGGATTGGTGAAACCATTACTTAAAGGGGAAGATGTACACAGATATGAGCATCTCTCAACAGACCGTTTTGTCGTTTTTCCCTATAAAATAGAAAATGGAAAGGCTAATCTTTATTCAGAGAAAGAATTGTCTGAATTCTTTCCCAATGGATATGCTTATTTGAAGGAGTGTGAGGAAGTATTGAGAGGAAGAGAGAAAGGACGATTAAAAGATGATGATTTCTGGTTTAAGTACATTTACCCTAAGAATCTTGTTCTATTTGACAATGAGAAATTGGTTGCGCCAGAAATCTCATTAGGAGGAAATTTTGCCTATGATGAACATGGAGAGTTTTACTCTACAACCAAAATATATGGGTATATAAAGAATAAAGATATTAAGGAAGGATATAAATTCTGGTTAGCTTTATTTAACTCTAAACTATTTTGGTTCTTTATAAAAAATACAGGCTATGTATTAAGAGGAGGTTATTATACCTTTAAAACTAATTATATAGATCCTTTTCCTGTACCTAAAACAATATCTTCAAAAGCTGAAAAATTAGTATCGGTATTATGTGATTATGTTCTTTTTATCAAATCACGAGATACCAATCTTTCAGATTTAGTTTCCAACAAACTGATTTCAGACTTTTTTGAAAGAATCATTGACGGCTGTATATATGAAATTTACTTTGGTAATCACATGAAAGAGCTGAATATAAACATTATAGATGCAGCTGTAGAACTTATTCAATCAATAGGAGATATACCGTCAGATAAAGAAAAAGGAATGGTAATTCTGGATACATTTATGAGAATAAAGAAAACGGATAATGAAGTAAGAAATAGATTGGAGTTGTTTGCTCTTAAAAGTCCTAAAGTACTTAAAGTTATAATTGAAGAATGATATGGCAAGAATAAATGAAATAACGATAAATGGATTTAAGGCTTTTCCCTCTATGTATAAATTAGAATTAGAGGGAAAACATTTGCTTATGTATGGAGAGAACGGCAGTGGTAAATCTTCTGTATACTATGCCTTGCATTGTCTATTCAATTCATACAGAAAACCTGATATGGGGAAAAAGTATTTTGATATTAGTAACCCTCAAAACTTAATCAATAAGAACTTTATCCCTCAAAATGCCGGGGATAAACCTCATGTCGCCGTAAATTGGTATGATGGAAATAGAAATCCATTCATATCAACTATTTCAGATAACGGATGTCAAGCTTTTGATAAATTGGCAGAGTTGGATACTTATTTTATTAATCACCAATTGTTATTCAGTTTTTTCAATTTTACAAACTCTAAAGATATAAACTTGTTTCCTGTATTTCAAAGAGAAATACTCCCATATATTTTTATCACGGAAGTGGGGACATATATGTCTTTGATGTATGAGGAAATAATTCGTGATTCTTCTAAACTTAGCAACAAAAGTTCTTCAAAAATTATTAATCATAAAATAAAGATATTCAACATCTGTTTGGAGAAAGTTATTGGAGATATAAATTTAAATGCATCGGATATATATAATAGTTATTTTAAGGAAGAGGGAGATCCTTCTCTTTCAATAATATTATCATATCCAGAAGTAAATCCACAGCCTGATGTATTATTAAATGGATTTAGATTAAAATGGGATTATCCTCTTATCGTAAACCCTGTTGGAAATTTAGTAAAAGCACCAAACAAATCAATAATACATCCTATAATTAGTATTGATGTTAAAGAAAACGGAAAATCTATAGATAAACCTCATGTATATTTTAATGAAGCAAAATTGACAGCAATAGCATTATCAATTCGTTTTGCTTTACTAAATCTTGATAATCCTGCCGAAGGTAGTTTCCTTGCTTTAGATGATATGCTTATCAGTCTTGACATGAGCAATCGAGCTAAAGTCGTGAGCTTTTTGTTGGAAATATCGGATAAGTATAAAATATATCTATTTACTCATGATAGAGCATTTTTTAATTACGTTTGTCATGAAATACAACAAAAAGGCAAATCAAACGAATGGGTTTATAAAAGAATTAGTTACAATCATAACAATAAAACGCCTCTTATTTTTGATGAGCATATTGATTCCTCGTCAAAAGCTAAACATTTTTATGAAATTGGTGATTATGATACATCGGCTATATATATGCGAAAACAATTAGAACAGAACATTGGAGAATTGTTGCCTTATGAATTGAAGACTAGAGCAGACGGAGGATTCTTAGACCTTCAAACATTATGGGATAAAATGGTTAAATTTTATTCAAACAATGGCAAACCATTAGATCCATCAATGCAGAAATTATTTAATGATTCTAAACTATTAATATTAAATGTTGCTGCACATTATCAAAGACTATCTAATCCCATATATAAGATTGAATTGGATCAGGTTTTCAAGTTAGTGGATTATATAAATTCTTTAGAGAAAATTAGCAACAAATTGGTTATAGAAGGAGGAAAACAAATTACTTTCAATCACCCAACTGTAAACTACCAATGCTCTTTTGAATTGGATTCTGATTTAGAAATAATACAAGATGAACATCTTGTTGCAAGAATTCCTAAATGTATAAATATAAAATGGTCTTATAACAACATTGAGAATTGGGATTTTGATACAAATTCTCAGAATAATGACCATGTATTATTAAAAGCATCACCAAATCTTATGAGATTTTTCGAAAGTTGTTGTAAGAAACTTCCTTTAGGTATAACACATGATATGTTAATGCATAATTGCAAAATTGATAATAAAACTCCTTTAATAGATTTTTTTGGGGAAATAGATCTATTGAAAATTGCTGTTAAAGTCAAGAAGTAATAGATGACAATTATAAAGGTATCGGAATCATTATGGAACAAAAGTCTAATGTCTAATATAGAGCAGAAAAAGGAATACAAAAACAGCCGTGAAAAATTCTTCCTTTTGTTACGCGAGATTATCTCAAACTCTATACATTTTGTATTAATCAGTAAGAGTAAATAGTGGAATATTTGAATCTAGTCTCGAAATGAATAATATGCCATCTTGAACCTAAAAACACTTAAAGTTAATATAATGGAGTGTATATTTTGTCATAAAGATAGTTCTACATCAAAAAGCATAGAACATATAATTCCTGAATCATTGGGCAATAAGGATTATGTTTTGCCCAATGGATATGTTTGTGATGAATGTAATCATTATTTTGCTATCAAAGTTGAAAAAGAACTACTGTCACAACCTTATTTTGTTTCTATGCGATCCAGAAATGAAATTTTAACAAAAAAAGGGAAATTTGTCAGAGAAAAGATGATATTTCCAGGTGTGTTAAAGAGTTTCGAAGTTGAAATGAAAATGACAAGAAATGGATTAATAGCATCATTTAATGATACGGAACTTCATAAATTAATAGAAGCAGGTAAAGTAAGAACAATGACAGGCTTATATATTCCAGAACCTGAATATCCCAATGCTATTATGTCTCGTTTCCTTGCTAAATGCGCTTATGAGTATTTCTTATTTATAATGGGCGAAGAAAAATATGATTTGTGTGTCAAAGAACTATTAGGGAGTAAAATTGATACATTAAAAGATTTTCGAGAGTACGCTCGATATGGTAAGGGTAAAGATTGGCAATACAACCAACGTCGAATATATTCAGAAGGAGATTATTTCATTAATCAAAGTGAGAACATTCACTATGAGATACTACATGAGATGAAATTTCTAACAGCAGAATACAAACGCTATCCCAATGGTAAGGTTGAAGCTGAAATATATTTTATAATGTGCATAGCCGGGATAGAGTACGCTATTTGTATATCAGATTCTGATATTTCTGGATATCAAAAATGGTTGGAAAAACACAGTGGTATTTCTCCATTGACTGATGAAACAGAAACATTGATTTATAGTTTGTCCGATGTGAATCCTTTATTGATAAAAAAATATGACGATAGAATTTATTTGTAATAGAAATGAATTTTTCATCAACGTAAAGAGGTTAGTAAGAAAGGACTCTGCTACATTAGTTTTTTTACGACTAATGGTGTCTTTGAAGACCATGCCAAGAAAATGTATAATTGTTGCTCATGATGGTAAAAACATTAGCAGTTTTCTTGATTTCAGAAGATGGTTAAGATACATTCTTTCCCGACTTCAAGAGCTTGGCTTGGTGAAATCTATGGAAGATAATTTTATCCGTATTGCTGTCCCTATGACTGCTCATGATACAACTCATGATGTTGACAATGTATCTGAACATATAAGAACTCTTGTTGCTTGTATAGATGGTGAAGCAGATAGGGAAACACTGCAATCAACATTAGGAATTAAGCATCGGACATATTTTCGCAATACATACCTTAAACCGTCTATAGATAAAGGCTATTTAGAGTTTGCTTTACCTAATGAGAAGCAAAGTAAGTTGCAAAAATATCGCCTTACGGCAAAAGGTTTGGCGTTGAAGGAGAATTAAAAAAATAGCAAATAAAGATTCAGATAATAAAAATGAACGAAGAAAATAAAATAATCCTATATCAGGATGATAACGAAATAACTCGTGTATCTGTACGCTTCGCTGACGAAGACTTGTGGCTGACACAGAGTCAGTTAGCAGAGATATATGACACATCACAACAGAATATTAGTCAGCATATAGACAATATCTACAAGGATGGAGAACTTATAGCTGAAGCAACTAACAAGAAATTCTTGTTAGTTCGTCAGGAAGGTAATCGTCAGGTAAGACGTAATATAGACCATTACAACCTCGATATGGTCATAGCTTTGGGATATCGCGTCCAGTCTCAAATAGCTACACGCTTCCGACGCTGGGCGACACAACGTTTGCATGAATATATTCAGAAAGGTTTTGCAATGGATGATGAACGGTTGAAACAGGGAGGAAACCGCTATTTCCGAGAGTTATTGCAGCGTATCAGAGATATTCGCAGTAGCGAGCGTAATTTTTACCAGCAGGTTACGGACATATATGCTACAGCTACGGACTATGATCCTCGCAGTGAAATGACTAAAACTTTTTTTGCCACCGTGCAAAATAAACTGCATTATGCGGTTCATGAGAATACTGCTGCTGAGGTAATATACAACCGTGTGGACAATGAAAAACCGTTTGTCGGAATGACTAATTTCAAAGGTAATTATGTAACCAAAGATGATGTAAAAATTGCAAAAAACTATTTGTCAGAAATAGAGCTGCAACGACTGAATCTGTTAGTTTCAGGATTTCTCGATTTTGCAGAATTCCAGGCATTGGAGATGAACCCTATGTCTATGAAGGATTGGATAGAAGCTCTTGACAATCAGATTATAGCTCACAAACGAAAAATTCTGATTGGCAAAGGCAATATTTCACATAAACAAGCCATAGAAAAAGCTGAAAAGGAATTTGAGATATACCGCAAGCGAGAAATGGATATGCTTGAAAGTGATTTTGACAAAGAGATTAAAAGATTAAATAAGAAATAAAGTGATATTATAATATGAATAATGCAATTGATTTAGCCTTTCTTACGGCAAAAGGTTTGGCATTGAGGGAAACATTAAAATATAGCGAGTAAATACTTTTAATAGTAGCAAAGGCTTTATAACAGAATGGAGCTGTATCGCGAGTCACATGCGATACAACTCCAATTTTTAAAAGCAGTAATTAATTATTTATTAGGCGAATCCCATTTGTATGTCTGATTGCAAGTAATGTTCAGTGTCTGATTGCCGCTTTGTATACGGAAATCACCCTGTTCAAGGATCCATTTACCGTCAGCTCCAACAAAAGCAAGATCACTGGCTTTGATAGTTAAAGTAACGGTTTGTGTTTCGCCTGGTTGCAATTCTACTTTTTTGAAAGCACGCAGTCTGCGGTTTTCGGGAACGAGAGAAGCAACCAGATCGCTGCTGAACAGCATTACAGCTTCTTTTCCTACGCGCTTTCCGGTATTGGTTACATCTACAGAGAACTGAAGTTCGTCGGTTGCTGTAAATGAAGGATGATTCACGCGCAAGTTGCTATATTCAAATGTGGTGTAGCTCAATCCGTAACCGAATGGCCATTGTACAGAGATAACTGCATCATAGTCGTAAGCTCCTTCCATCTTATCCATTTCTTCGCTTACCCGATAGTCGTATGTGGTAAGTGCTGCCTGATGGCGTGGATAAGTGTACGGCATCTTAGCACTCGGATTAGCGTCACCTGCCAGAATATTTGCCAGTGCATCTGCTCCGTAGTTACCCGGCAACAGAATATTGATAATTCCGCTGGCAAGAGGTTCCAGATCGTTTATCAGACGAGGTCTGCCTTCGTTCAGTATCAGAATAATAGGCTTTCCAGTGGTAGCAAGTGCCTTTACAAGTTCACGCTGGCTGGGTGAGATAGCCAGGTCGGAAAGATTACCCGGAGTTTCGCAGTAAGAGTTCTCACCGATGCAGGCGATGATGATATCCACATTCTTTGCGGCAGCTACAGCTTTTTCTATTTCCGGTTCATTCTCTTCTGTATAAGCACCTTCCGGTTTGTAAGTTACACCTTGTTCCAGTGTTACATATTCGCTTCCGAACTTATTGCATAGGGCTTCGTAGATGGTATTATACTTACCGGCAAATCTGTCGGCAAGGTGTCCTTGCCATGAGTAACTCCAGCCACCGTTCAGACAGCGCATAGAGTTTGCATTCGGACCGGTAACCAGCAGTTTCTTGCCTTTAGCCAACGGAAGAATATTATTTTGGTTTTTCAACAGAATTTCTGATTCTTCGGCTGCACGAAGGGCCAGTTCTGCATGTTCTTTACTGCCAAACAATGGATATTCTTGGGTTGGAGTGTTAGGGTGCTCGAAGAGTCCAAGACGATACTTCAGACGGAGGACACGACGTGCGGCATCGTCTATGCGACTCATCGGCACTTTATTTTCTTCAACCAGTTCTTTTAGCAATGTACAGAAGTTCAGATCGTATGGTTCCATGGCCATGTCTATACCAGCATTGATAGCTATCTGGATGGCTTCTTTTTTATTGGCAGCGATGCGTTCGCGGGTGTACAGGTTGTTGATGTCGGCCCAGTCAGTAATCAGCATTCCGTCCCATCCGAGATCCTCTTTCAGCCATTTGGTAAGCAGTTCATAATTAGAGTGAACGGGAACTCCATTAATGGAACCGCTGTTTACCATGATAGTCAGAGCGCCTGCTTCAACACATTCTTTGAAGGGAGCGAAGCATTTTTCACGTAATTCTGATACGGGTATGTATGCAGGGGTACGGTCTTTTCCTGTACGCGGCAGGCTGTATCCCATGTAGTGTTTGACTGATGTGGCAATGCGGTCGGCAGGTATATGATTGGGATCATCACCCTGAAATCCACGGACTGCCGTGCTTCCCATGATGGAATTTACCAGACAGTCTTCACCATAGTTTTCCCATACGCGCGACCAGCGTGGATCGCGTGCCATGTCTACAGTAGGAGAGTAAGTCCACGGGCAGTTGCTGGCACGTGTTTCGTATGCAGTTACACGTGCGGCTTCGTATGCCAGGTCGGGATTGAACGAAGCACCCAGGTTGATGTTCTGAGGGAAGAGTGTACCATCCAGTGTATAGGTCGTTCCATGGTTTTGGTCCAACCCGTAGATACATGGGATTCCTATTTCTTTCATCGACATGGACTGGATTGTTCCGATAATTTCCTGCCATTTGTCTTTATCTTGTGCCACCGGCCCCGGAGCGTTCAGGAATGAACCTACCTTATATTCTGCAATGGCCTTGCGCAGTTTAGCTTCGTCAAGCTGGAATTCTCCATCGACAAAACCTCCCAGTACATCAATGGCAAGTTCGGTCATTTGTCCGATTTTCTCCTCCAGAGTCATTTTCGAAAGAGTGGCTTCCACCTGTTGCTCTAATTTTGCGTCTTTGGCAATTGCTGTTGTTGGAGCTGCCTGTATGGAACAGGCAGCTATTGTGAAAGCAAATAAACTTGATGTTATTTTCTTGTGTATCATATAATGTGTGTTTTTTGAGAATGATTTATTGTACGCTTATTCTGTCTACATAATATCCGTGGCCAATGCAGAGGAAACCGTCTTCTGTCTGAATCTTGTCCAGTACTTCCTGAGTTAATTGAACTTGTTTTACTCCGTCTTCCTGGAATTCGATGACGGCAGTACCGGGCAGATCGTTCCACCAGCCTGTTGTGGTGCGTAACTGATGATATTCGTCGGTTGAATTTACTGAATAGTATATGCTTAATACAGCTCCTGCTTTTATGCTGGCGAATACATCCTTTCCTATCAGGTTGAAAGTCTTGTTCGGATTGTCATCGGGTAAATCCCATGATACATAGTGATGACCTTCCCATAAAACTCTTTCTGAAGATACAACTACTGTCTGTTCTGTGATGTTTCCCGTAGTGGTATAGAACATGACTTCTTTTCCTGATGTGGTTTTTCCGGTAAGTGTGTATTCACCATCTTCCAGTGAAGGACATGTAAAGGCTATCTCGGTTTCCGACTGACGGATAAAGCTGGTAACAGTCTGTCCGCCGAAAGTGAACGATTCTATCTGATTGAGATTGATACCTGTCATTACCCATTCGCTGTTTGCTGTAGTACGTTCTGAGCCGGCTGTAATGAGTGCGTCACTGGTAACAGTTACTTTGTTTCCTCCGTATTCATTGCCACCGTTATCTACAAGAATAATCCGATAGGTTCCGTCTGCCAGTCCTTCCGGAACGGTATATTCGATGTAGCTGTTTTCTCCGTTTTCTGTGTAAGCGATATCGGTTGCTGTTTTTCCGCCGATAACGATGCTATTTACTTTATCAAGGTTGTTGCCGTAAAGTTGTGCTTTTGCTCCAGTAGTAATGATGCGTTCGAAGCCGATTTCGGTAGCCCAGGGATCATCTGCCAAAGGATTGACCTGAATGAGTCCTTCACGGTAAGTCGATTTGCCGATGCTGGTTGTAGCGGTCACTTTCAAATGATAAGTTCCTGCTTTCAGAGCGAGGTCGATTTCTTTTCCTGTCTGTATTTCTTCTCCGTCAATAAACCATGTAACGGTTGTATAATCGGCAGGAGTCACAGTCAGTGTCATCGAGAAGTTGGCATCACGGCTGATATTTGAAACTACCGGCAGTTCACCGTTTACTCGGTCGGGAAATAAAGGGTCAAGGATTCGGGGATCGTCATTTTCTGTTGCTGTAGAAAATGGAGTTTCTTCCGTGCAGGCGATGAGTCCGAAGCTCATTGCAAGCATGATTAATAGTATGTGGTATATCTTTTTCATATCTGAATCTAATTAAAAAATGATTGTTATTTTGTTGCATCTTTGTCCCACCATACCGGAGTGTACCAGTTGTCTGTTCCTCCCATGCGGTTTAGAGCCTCTTCGTAACTTACTTTATTGTAAGATGATTCCAGAACCGGGTAGCAAAGACGTACTGGAATTTCAGTACCACCGGTCAGATATTGTCCGAAACCGTATTCAGCAGGTGATTTCAATTTCGGATAACCAGAACGGCGTATGTTTGCCCAACATTCAGCCGGATTAGTGAAGTGGAGAATCCAGGCCTGTGTATTGATGGCTTCTTTTTTCTGTTCGTCAGTATGTCCGATTCCGTTTTGATTTATATATTCTTCGAATGTTTCATCCGAAACCTGGTCGCATCCATAGCTTTCTGTCAGGAAATCGATAGCTGCACGTACTCCTGTTCTGTACAGTTCGTCTATAGACTTACTTCCTGTATTCCATCCTTTGAGAGAAGCTTCGGCCAATAGAAATTCAACTTCTGCGTATGTCATGACTACGCCGGGGTTTGTACTTTTCAGAAAGTTGTTAGCCAGTTTAGGTTCTGTTTCACGAGCTACTGTTGTGCTTATGGAAGGATTGGTTTCTGCAAGCTCCTTCAAAATATCGCTGTCATATCCACTAGGCCACGGATCATAGCTGAATGCTCCCGGTTCGCATGGCTTGAAAGCGATACCTTTTTCCAGCATTTCGTTTGTCAGATCGATGCGGTTATCGGGGCTGGTAGAACTCATCAGGCCATCGTAATAGCAGCGTCCGATCATAAACGTACGAGGGTCACCTGTGTTATACAACTGATTGAAGAGAGTAGAACATAGATAGCTTGGGTTATTGGCCGGATCGTTACCGAACAACAGTTGTGACAAGGCATTTCCACGGTAGTCTGTATAGGCTTCTTGTCCGAAACTGAATGATTTTTCCATGTATTGGATAAGTGCATTGTCATCATTGCTTTGGAAGATGCCGCCTTCGTCTTGCAGGGCTGCCTCAAACTCTTCCTGAGCTTTTTGAGGAGCGACATTGGAGATACGCATGGCAAATCTCATTCTCAATGAATTGGCAAGCTTTTTCCATTTGCTTACGTCGCCGTTGAAAATAACATCACCTGTAATTTTGTCTTTGCTGGCATCCATGTTGTTGCCGGCAGTTTTGAGTTCTGTGAAGAAATCGTTGTAGATTTCTTCCTGTGTATCGTAACGTGGGTTGAATTTTTCTTCCAGAAAGCCTTTGCCTGCTTCACTGCAAGGTACATCTCCGTGAATATCTGTAATGACCGACATAAGGTATACTCTGTAGATACGTACTGCCGAATTGATATTTACTTTTTCAGCATTATCGGCTGTACGATATTGAGCATCTGTCAGGTTTTTGATAGCTGTTGTATAAAACGTGGTCCAGATACGTCCCATTTCATTATTGTCGACAGTATGTCTGCCTCCATAGTTTGTTGTGTTCCAGCATCCCATGAGCTGTTGGTTGAATGCATACAGGTAGTTCCTGTAGATTTCTACCATTCCTAGATCGCCGTAAGTCTGTAGCTGGGCTGTGGTGAGCTGTGCATTCGGATCGATAGTTGAGGCTTTCGACGGATCTGTATTCATATTCTCCATATACTCATCGCTACATGCTGTAAAGAATATGGTGAATGCCGCCAATATCAGGGTAAAATATGATTTATAGTTTTTCATTGTATTTCTTCTTTAATATATTACGTAATGAACTATCTTTAGAATTTGAGATTGACATTGAATCCGTAACTTCTGCGTGATGGGAGTGAACCATATTCCAATCCCATACCGGTTGTATTGTTATAGTTTGAATCCGGATCGATATTTGGAATATTCTTCCATACGATAAACGGATTACGTGCAACGAATGAAACTGTGAGTCCTTTTACTACGTTTTTCAGCCATGACTGAGGTACTCTGTAGCTTAAGGTGATTTCACGGCATTTGATGTATGAATTGTCGTAGATAAACATTGACGGAGCATTTCGGCAGACACTCATCCAGTAATCTTCCGGGTTAATGTAAATATCATTCGGACGATAAGTTCCGTCACCGTTATCAATTACACCCGGAGCTATGAAACCACCGGTAGGAGTCCAGTCGGGAGAACCTTTGGCAATACCTGCGGCCTGGCGTTGTTCTTCCGAGCGATACCATTCTTCACGACCTGCGAGTGTTTCTTTACTTTTACCAGATTCATAAGAAGCACGGGCAGACATAGAATAGAGGTCAGCTCCGACTTTGATATCGAAAAGAGCAGAGAGAGATAAGTTTTTATAAGTAAGCGTTGTTCCAAGACCTCCGGTCCAGTCCCAGGAAGCATTACCCAGTACATGATTGCTTTTGTCGTACTGTGGAAGTCCGGTCTGCGGGTCTATAAGAATATCTCCGTTTTCATTGCGTTTGAAGTCCGGTCCTACGATAGCTCCGAAGTTCTCGCCGACTTTTGCTGCAACTTGTACATCCAGCCATGCTGCTTTTTCAAGTTCGAACATGTCCATGCCATCTACCAGTTTCTTTACTTTATTGCTGTTCTTTGAAAAGTTCAGGTTCAAATCCCAGGAGAAATCCTTAAGTTCTATCGGACGTGTGTTAAGTGCGATTTCGATACCTTTATTTTCAATTTCACCAGCGTTGATCAGGCGGTAATTATAACCGGAAGTCCATGAACTGGCCATACCCATAATCTGATTCTTACTGTTTTGAGTGTAGTAAGTAAAGTCGAGTCCGATACGGTTCTTCAGGAACTTCATCTCCAGACCAAGTTCGAAAGAGTTGGTCTTAGTCGGTTTCAAGTTTTTATTAGGCATTGTCGAATTGTTGATGTATCCGATGGTATAGCCCGGGTAGGTGAATTTCGATTTGCTGTAAACCAGTCCCAACTGATAAGGGTCGGTGTCGCTACCTACTTGTGCCCATGATAAACGGAACTTTCCGTAAGGCATCAGGTCACTTTGTTTTAGTAATTCCGAGAATACAAAACTTCCGGAGAATGACGGATAAACATATACATTGTTTCCGATAGGCAGGGTAGACGACTGGTCGCCGCGTAAAGTTGCATCGAGATAAACCAAATGTTTCCATCCTACGTTTACTGCACCATAAACCGAATTGATTTGTTTACGGTAACTGTTCTGTTCCAAGCTGGTTTCATTGAAGCTCATCAGGGCTACTACATCACGAATCTGCATATCCTGGGCAGTAGTGACGGTAGTCTGATTATTGACCTTGTAAACGTTTCCTCCCAATGTTGCATTGAAATCGAAATCTCCCCACGTATTGTTATAGAGGGCAAGTAGTTCGAAGTTGTACATGCGGTTACGGAAATTACTGTTCTGCAAATAACCGGCTTCGTATCCCGGGGTAGTAGGAGCTTTGAAATCTTCGAATATGAAGTAGTTCAGTTCTGCACCGATTGTACCTTGCAGTTTCAGGTGTTTGTTAATGTTCCAGATTGCTTTTCCATTGAAACGGAACTGGTCTTTCTTCGAATTGTTGGAGTTTTTGTAAACGTCCCAGTAAGGATTTACGTTGTATGGGTCCATACCATTCCAGTTGGAATATTCACCGTTTTCATCCTGATAGTTTTTCAGCCATTCCTGATCGTAGGTTGTTGCCAGAGTCATCAGGTTCTTTCCGATGTTCGATTTGCTGTCACCCAGTGCCGGACGATTTTTTACAGCTTCGCGAGTATAGTTGGCACTGAAGTCAACATCTACTTTTCCCAGACTGGTGTTGGTACGCAGGTTGAAAATGTCACGGCTCATGTTCGACTGAGGAACAATATCTTTGTTTCTCATATCAGTATAGGTGAAACGTACACCTGTATGTCCGCTATTGGCACTGATGATAGCTGTATTGGTAGCTGTCAGACCTGTTTGGAAGAATCCGGAAGTATTGTCTGGAATGATGAGATAAGGACGTGCTACACCGTCAAAATATGTCAGCATATTACTGCCGTCAGCCTTTGGTCCCCAGCTTTTGTTCGTATTTGAAATGGCATCGATGCTGTATGTTCCGTTGCTTCCCATACCATATACCTGCTGTATATCGTTCCATTTAGCCAACTGAGTATCGAAGGTGAGTGTACCATTATATTCTACACTGAATTTCTCTTTTCCATTGGCTTTTTTGGTTGTAATGAGGATAACTCCATGACTGGCACGGCTACCGTAAAGAGCAGATGCAGCAGGACCTTTCAATACAGACATGTTTTCGATATCATCGGGATTGATACTGGAAATTCCGTCACCTAAATCGAAACCTCCTGAAGTACCGGCACTACCATAGTTGGTATTATCAAGAGGCACACCGTCGATGACATACAACGGCTGGTTGTTTCCTGTCATTTCTGTGCTACCACGCAAAATAACTCGTGTTGATCCGGAAGGACCTCCGGCTGTCTGGCTGACTACAAGTCCCGGAACGCGACCTGCCATCGAGTTGATTACGTTTGTTTCCTTGGCTTTTGTAAGCGATTCGCCTTTTACCTCATCAACTCCGTAGCCCAATGCCTTACGTTCTCTTTTGATACCTAATGCAGTTACTACGACTTCATTCAATACCTTACTGTCTTCAGCCATGACAATATTCAATGGCTTTTTACTTGCTTCTATTTCTATCGTTTTGTAGCCAATGTAACTGATAACCAGTGTTGCACCTGGAGCTACATTTAATGTAAACTTTCCATCTAAGTCGGTGATGGTTCCGTTGGTAGTATTTCCTTTTTCTATAACTGATGCTCCGATAACGGGACCGGTAGCATCGGTTACAGTTCCGGTTACAGTGTGGGTCTGTTGCTCAACAGCAGAATGAACTGGTTGGGTAATTGCTTTCATCGGTGAAATTCCACCTATAAAACAAAGTGAGAGTGTGCCACATAATAGTGTGTACCTGCAATTTTTTGTTTTCATAGATTTGTTTGTATTAAGATTAATAAACTTTTATCCAGTCGATATACATGTTTACCTTCTCTCCGTCTTTCAATGCAGTGATGGCATTGACGTCTGTGATACCGGTAAAACTTCCACCTACAGCCAGATTGAACAGGATGTAGAAGTTATGGTGAAAATATTCATAACGTCCGCTGACTTTGCTGATGTCGAAAGTGTAAAACTTGGTTCCGTCTATGCTTACAGTCAGACTGTTTTCATTCCATTCCAGTAAGTAGGTATGATATTTCCCATCTTGCAGACTCTGTGAAACATTATCGGCATGATATTCCTGACGATGTCCGCTTTCGTAGTCGGTTCCATAGTGGATGGCTGTGTTGAGATAGGTTTCAGACGTACCGTTGATTATACCGTTTTCCTGTCCCATTTCCATAATATCGATTTCTCCGCACTGAGGCCAAGGCATATTATTGTCGCCCATCATCCAAAATGCAGGCCATAGACCATTTGCTGTTTGGGGAAGTTTGATGCTTGCTTCTATCTTGCCATATTGAAAACTTTTTTTGCCTTGACTGTTTACTCTTCCGGAATAGATTTTGTCTCCTTTCCGTTCTGCCGTTAAAATAAGAACAGATCGTCCTTCATCTGTCCCGGTCGATACATGTGCTGCATCATATATTTGCAGTTCTTGATTTACCCATCCGGCTTCGTGTTCTTCTTTGGTCCATACATTGCTGTCGAACGTTTCGAAGTCATCTTTAAATACAACTTTTTCCTGAGATTCTTCCTGCGGATTCATGTTTACTTCATCGGATGAGCAGGACTGATACATTGAGCACATTGCCAGTGCCAGTAGAATTTTTACTTTTTTCATATTACAGATATTTATGGGTTAAGATCATTATCGGTTCGTAGGGAGCCCGGTTGTAGCTGCGGTGACTAATACGCCGTGTGGCTGTTGAGCTCTGTGCAAAAGTGGGGATTGTATGCAAATAAGATGGTCAGATAGCTGACATATAAGGTTTGATTGCTGACATTTCTACTGGAAGTGATAGCTTTATGACTATCTGAAACAGCTTTATGCCGGTGAAAAGAGTCATTTTTGAGAGAGGAGGGCATAAAAAAAGCCGGTAAACTGTTTTTTACCGACTTTCTTATGTAAGACTAAATAAATTTCTTATTGCTTGTCTGATGATGAGGCTGAACTGTCCTGCTCATATTTGCTGGGCTGAATGCCAAATTGTTTTTTGAATAGCATGCTGAAATATTTTACGTTTATAAATCCTGTATCAGTAGCTACTTCTGTCACGTTTTTGCCTTGCTTCAGCAGTTCGGCTGCTTGTTGTAATCGGATGATACGGATAAACTCTTGCGGAGCTTTTCCTGTCAGCGATTTGAGCCGGCTGTAAAAGAGAGTACGGCTCATAGCCATTTCCTGACACAGACTGTTGATATTGAATTCTGCATTGCTGATATTCTCAATGACTAGTTGAGTAGCACGTATCACAAATGCATGGTCACTTTCGGAAAGTGCCGGCTGGTTATCAATGGTGTCATCACTTTGTTGAGCTGGCTGGTCAGGAGTTGATGTGGTATTGTTTCTGCCATTTTCTACCTCTTTGAGAGCTTGTCGCATGAAGAAATCTCGCTGACGATTTCTGTTTTCTATGAATCCGCGCACCTTTAACTTTAGTATTTCTGTACTAAAAGGTTTGGGGATATAATCGTCTGCACCTTTTTTCAATCCTTCTACTACGGCGTCATAATTGGTTTTGGCAGTGAGCAAGATAAAAGGTATACCGGCTGTATCCGGATTTTCTTTTACCATTTGACATAATTCATCCCCCTGAATACCCGGCATCATTACATCCGATAAGATCAGATCGGGATATTCATTCGACAGATAATCGAGAGCTTCTTTCCCATTTGCGACATCAATGACACGGTAATAGTGTTCAAAGGTCTTGCGTAGATAGTAGCGCAATTCTTCGTGATCTTCTACTATCAGCAACGTATCTTTACCTTCCAGTTTCTCTTCAACCTCTTTCTTCTCTGGTGAAGAATATGTAGAATTTTCGTTTTGTTGTGAAGGTGATGATAGGTGTGAAGTAGCCTGAAGTGTTTGTGATACGGCAGCTGTATTATGAGCTTTCTGTAATGTAACAGAGAATGTTGTACCTTTGTTTACTTCTGATTCATAAGATACTTTTCCATGTAGCATCTTTACAATACGCTGTACCTGCAACAAACCGAATCCTGTGCCAGACTCGTGTGATTCTCTGGCATTTTCAGCCCGGTATACACTGTTAAATAAGTGTTTTCTGGCTTTGGAGGGTATACCGATGCCATTGTCTTTTACTTCGATGATAACTTTTTGCTTATTATATCGCAGACTTATTTCTATATTTCCGTGTGATGGAGTGTACTTGCATGCATTGGAGAGTAAATTGTCGAGTAACATTTCCATTAGATGTCTGTCTGCCATGGCATATACATCCTGATCTGGTAATGAAATATGCAAATGCAACTGTTTTTTGTCGCATAGTGCCTGGAAGCTTGCACATTCTTCAACAAGCAGTTCAGTCAGATTTACAGGTTCCAGTGTAATAGACTTCTTGTGTGTATCTACTTTCTCAAACTCCAGCAGCTGTGTGATGAGAGTGTGAAGCTTGCGCGTGTTGTTACGTGCCATATCCAGCAGCTGATGTGCATCGACAGATAGTTCCTGTTGTTTTCCTAAATCTTCCAGTGGGGCCATAATCAGTGTAACCGGAGTTCTGATGTCGTGAGCCGTATCTATGAAGAATTTGATTTTGTCTTCATCATATTGCTTCTGAAGCTGGTTGCTCTTAAAGCGGAGGATAAAGTAAAAAATACCTCCTACCAGACAGATATATACTATCCATGCATACCATGAGTTCCACCAGGGCTGTGCGATTTGTATGGGTAGTGTCTGCTCGGATATAATTTCTCCATTACTTTTTCTCAAGCTGCGTACTTTGAGTGTATATGTTCCGGGAGATACATTGGTATATCGTACAGATCCGTTTGAAGATAGATTACTCCATGACTTTTCGTATCCGTCTAAAATATACTGATAAGCAATGTCGTGTTGGAACCGATAGTTTATAGATTCGAAAGTAACGACAAACGAATTGTGGCTGTATCCCAGATGGACGTCCTTATCGACTAGCATCTGATAGATGCAGGGATGTAACTGTCTGGCTTCATGCGGATTGAGATATTCAACTCGTAAATCGGTAAATCGCAGTGGAGCTTGATAATCTACCATCATTACTGCGTCGGGAGAAATAAATACAGCTCCGTTAGTGCTTCCGTATGCAAATCTTCCATCAGATAATTGGGTATACGATGATTTATTATATACTTTGTCTATGTCATAGATATAATTCAAATTTGATACCTGGAAGTCTTTAACAATAGCCAGTCCTTTTCCTGTACTTGCCCATATACCTCCTTGGGAATCCCGTTGCAGACTGTATACGTCGTCAGACAACATACCTTCGTGGGTAGTAAATGTTTTCAGCTCGTGAGTATTCATGTTGTATAAACTCAGTCCTCCTCCTTCTGTACCTAACCATACCGTTCCGTCATCATTAAAAAGCATGGAAATGATGTAAGCACTGGCATTTTGCTCATTGAGATCTTGAGTGGTAGCATATGGTTTGACTGTTCCACTCTGTTTGTCTATTATGCAGAAGCCGTTTACTGTGGCTACTGCTATCTGATGATGGTTTATAGCCATAATGGAGTGTATCCAGTTTACATCGAATACCTGTTTACGTTGTCTTGATTTGTCCCATTTAACCAGTCCGCCATCAAGTCCCCCAATCCACAAGTCGCCGTCATAATCTTCGGTGATCGAGAATATGTAGTTGGTAGTCAGTTCTCCTTTTCCTTCTGTGAGGTGTGTGGTTGTTTTTCCGGACTTATCTAGTTGATACACACCGTCTCCGTATGTTCCGGCCCATATATTGCTGTCTTTACCTTTGCACAACGTTACGGTAACGGTTGATTTCAGTATATGTTTCCAGATGCCAGAGGGAGTTAAAATACTGATTCCGTCGTCAGTGGCAAACCATATATCACCGTTGGTATTTTCTTCGATATCATTGACATTATCGTTTGCCAGCGATTGTGGATTACCTCTTTCATGGTTGAGGATAGTTATGGGATATTTCAGGTAGATAGCAACAGATACTCCTCCCGTATAACTTCCTATCCAGATATTTCCCTGATGATCGCGGGTTACGGCATAAACTCCATTTCCTTGCAGGTAGATATCGCTGTTATCTTCTGTATTGATAAAAAGATTACTTCTTTTAGTTTCCAGATTGACTGTATGTACACCTCCTCCATCTATTCCGATCAGTAGGGTATGGTCGTCGTAGGCTGTGATGGCCCGGATGGGACTGGAAAAGCAGGAGTTCTGTTTTTCGATGTGTTCTACTATGCCAGTTGTCGGATCCAGTGTCCATAGTCCATTATTGAATGTTCCGATCCAAAGCTGTTTATGTGCGCTATCATAAAAAAGAGTTTGTACGTTTTTGTTCTCTGTGAGAACTTTGGTATGCTGAGGATTTGAACATGATATATATAACACTCCGTTGGATGTTCCTGTAAATAGAGAATCTCCTACACAGATAATGTCATTGATGTACTTATCCGGAATAATCTGTGAAACAGCTTCATCGGGAGCTTTTTTGTATAATCCTTTACTTAACCCCAGCCATAATGTTCCGTTTGGGTCCATACAGAGCTTATTCAGGATAATTTCTCCCTTGATAGATTCGCCTAAATATAATTCTTGTTCGAAACTGTCTGTATCAGGCCGGTATCGATAGATTCTGCCAGTGTGATCGTATGCCCATAATCCGTACTTTTCGTGATACAGCAAGCGGATTCTGCGTCCAGCCATATCACCATAATAGAAGTTTCCCTCTAAGGTATAGTTTTTTACCATCTGGCCATTGTACCGGTCTATACCTGCTTTTGTTGCAATCCACATTGCATGATGGTTGTCTTCTACGATTGAAAACACTCGTTGGCTGCTAAGTCCTTCTACGTGACCGATATGTCTGATGTTGAACATCTTGTTTGTCAATTCAGCCTGAGCAGTAGTACTTATAGCCCATACAAGGAGAATAATGATATATTTCAGTAAGATTTTCATGCGGTAAAGTTTATCAAAGACATGAGGTCGTTTTTCATAAGTATGATATACTGATTTTGTTGGTGATTCAAGGATTATTGTAAAAATAGCTGTATGCAAAATCATTTGTCATATATTGCAAAAATAATTAAACTAAATCAAATATGAAAAACGCATGTGAATATAACTTTTCTATTTTGCTGTATAGTTACTTTTGTCGGTCTTTCATGATTTCTTCTGCATGATCAAGTGCCCAATCGGTTAACATTTTCAATATTGGCATTAAACTTTCACCTCGTTGAGTCAACTTATATTCCACGCGAGGGGGAACTTCTGGATAAACGGTGCGTTTTATCAGTCCGTCTGTTTCTAAAGAGCGTAATGTAACAGTTAGCATTCGTTGTGAGATCTCTCCGATACTTTTCTGTATGTCATTGAACCGCATAACTCCGTTGGTATGGAGGGTTGTTAAAACCAGCATTGCCCATTTGGTACTGATGCGTGCAATGATATCTCGGATAGGACATATACCTGAATGATGAAAGTTTTGCATATATTAACAGTTAGTAAATGCTTGTTTTATAATAATACTTACACTGGTGTAAGTGACTGACATTGATGTGCCTTCTTGTATTATCCGGTTGAGGCCCATACATTTGCAACACAAAAGTAATAAAGTTACTAATAATAACTAATGTATAATTAAAAAAAATAGAATTATGGCAAAGCGTGTTGCAGTATTAGCCGTCAATCCGGTAAATGGATTGGGGCTGTTTCAGTACTTGGAAAGTTTTTACGAAAATCAGATTATCTACCGTGTGTATGCAGTTGCGGAAACTACTGATATGCGTACTAATTCAGGTATTCGATTTTATGCGGATGATGTAATAGAGAATCTGAAAGGGCATGCTCATGAGTATGATGCATTGGTATTCTCATGTGGAGATGCCGTCCCTGTTTTTAAAGAACATGCCTCAGAGGTACATAATGTTGCATTGATGCAAGTGATCAAAGAATTTGCAGAAGAAGGTAAATTAATAATAGGGCATTGTGCTGCTGCTTTGATTTTTGAAATTGCAGGTATAACGGAAGGAGTACGACTGGCAGTTCATCCGCTGGCAAAACCTGCTATATGCAAAGGAATTGCTACGGATTCAGCTTATGAAATTGACAGGAATTTCTTTACTGCACAAAATGAACGTACACTTCCATCATTAATGCCTGAACTGATGAAGGCCTTGAAATAGTATTATGGCTGTATTTCATTCCACCCGGCAGCATTGTACCATGCAACGGATGACTGGCAATATTTATCCCATGAAGATTTAATTTGTCTGCCGGGGAAATACATGCCCATACCACAATAACGTGTAGCATCTATTTTCAGTGTTACAAACGGATATTCTTCTCCATTCAGGCAATTTTTAGCTACAACAGCTTGAAACAAACTGTTTTCTACTGTAGCTGGAATAGTACCTCCATTAAGTTGTTTGATAAAATCGAGTAAGTCGAATGAGAAGTTTTTATATTTTTCGTAACCGTATTGTTGTATCTGAGTATAGTCGAGTGTACTTAATTCGGACTGGTGTTCCTTTAGCTCTGCCTTTATAGCCTGAGCTACATTTTCCATTGCAGTGCAGTCTACTGCTGCGTATGTTCCCCACCATCTGTTTTCCTTATTGTATTGTACGGTTTCATTACAAATCTTTGCATAATCTATATCACTTTCGTATAAACCGGTGAAAAAGCGGTTATAAGGAAATCCTGCAGCAGGAGTTTCCATTACTGAGGCAATACAGTAGTGGGTAGCATTGCGTAATTCATAAAAGACTTCAGCTGTCCCCATCATACAGGCATCGAACAGCGTAAAGTCGAGATTATTTTCAGGAAAACTTTGTTCCAGAGTAGTTGCAAGTTCGGGTATGTCAATGGTATTACTTTCCACTCCGTCCCATCCAAAAGAAAATGTACTTATTGAGTTAGGAGATGGAAGCCATCCGCTGGCATGAGATCCCAAGATCAATCCGTATGATTCAGCTTGTGCTATGTCTTGCATCATACGAAGATTTTCTGCCATGATAAAAGGATCGGTTGCAATTCCTATTGATGCCTGATGATGAACGGCCTGCGATATAACGTTTTCTGAAGTAAGCGAAGAACCACTTAATATTGTTTGTCCGTTTATTCTTCCATATCCGTCGGTTGTGAACTCAAGTATCTCTGCCGTTTTCATGTACTGGTTGCTTTCTGATGGTTTGTAGTAAACTACCAGTGTACAAGTATCCTTGGCTGTAGAAAGACTTTCGTACATCCATTGTATATTTTGCATAATAAGCCCATCGAGATTATTGTTGGCTACCATATAGGCAAGTACGGCACGTTTTGCACGGATAGGCTGATGATGTTCAGGAATTTCATCAGAACAAGCAACCAGAATTAAGGTCGAAACAATATATAGCAGGATTTTTTTCATGCTTAATAATATAATTCGGCTTTCTTGAAGATAAATTCAGGATCAACCTCTAATACCACGATACTTTTATTCTTCTGATATTTTTCCTTCAGCTTGTTTATTTCTTTTTGCAGATTTTTCTTTTTCCGGTTGAAATAAACGAAGCAAGTGCGGTTTTTTAACTGTTTGTTTGACTCCAGATAATCTTTAAGCTGCATGCTGTATTCTGCACGTCCGACAAGCAGATCCTTATCATCAACAGCAGCACTGTCTACATACTGTATATTAGTAAAGTAAACCAAAGAGTCTGAAAATGATGCAGAAACTCCTGTAATGTAAACACCGTATTTATGTTTGTCTTTTGGTGATTTTGCCAGCGCAGGGAAAATTGCAGACGCAACCAATAAAAGGCAGAGTAATTTAAGATATTTCATGATTTAGTTTATTTTAGGTCACAAAAATAGATATTTGCGATAATATATGAAAAAGGAATAGAGAAAATTAACAAAGAAAAACGCATGGATATAAAAAAAGATGCAATAGTGTGGCGCTCTGCCCACTGTTGCATCCTGTTTTGTTTTCGGAAACGATCTTTATCTTATTACCCTAAATAAGATTTGAGCAACTTGCTACGAGAATTTTGTCTTAATCTTCTGATAGCTTTTTCTTTAATCTGGCGTACGCGCTCACGTGTGAGGCCGAATTTATCGCCGATTTCTTCCAACGTCATTTCTTGCGTGTTAATACCGAAAAACATTTGGATAATATCCTTTTCTCTTTCGGTTAGCGTAGAAAGTGCTCTGTCGATTTCCCTCGAAAGTGATTCATTAACCAGCGAACGGTCCGCCATTGGAGAGTCGTCGTTTACAAGGACATCCAGCAAGCTGTTGTCTTCTCCTTCTACGAAAGGAGCATCTACAGAAATGTGGCGTCCTGAAACTTTCAGCGTATCTGAAATTTTATCTACCGGAATCTCAAGTTCGTCTGCTAGTTCTTCCGGTGAAGGACGACGTTCGTTTTCTTGTTCGAACTTGGAGAATGCCTTACTGATTTTGTTCAGTGAACCAACTTGATTCAACGGTAAGCGTACGATTCGCGATTGTTCTGCCAAAGCTTGAAGAATAGACTGGCGGATCCACCATACAGCATAACTGATAAATTTAAATCCACGAGTTTCGTCAAACTTTTCAGCAGCCTTTATCAAACCTAGATTTCCCTCGTTTATCAAGTCAGGAAGGCTCAAGCCTTGATTTTGGTACTGTTTGGCTACTGATACTACGAATCGCAAGTTGGCACGTGTAAGTTTCTCCAAAGCAATGCGGTCCCCCTTACGAATACGCTGAGCGAGTTCTACTTCTTCTTCAACCGTAATCAGGTCCTCGCGACCGATTTCCTGCAAATACTTATCAAGAGAAGCACTCTCTCGGTTAGTGATACTTTTGGTAATCTTTAGTTGTCTCATTATTATACACCGAATTTGGCTACAAAAATACTAAAAAACTTTCATATAGCGATTCTTTCATTAAGAAAGATTAAACATAAAGCTAAAAATATTCGGATAATTTTCAGGACTTTTGTTGTGTTTTTGTTGAAAAAACGTCAGATTTTTTGAGAATGAAGACACTTTTCTCTTTTATTCTTTAAAATTCAGAGTTAATTGGATCCATTTTTCTTTATTGCTTTCTGTAAATTGGGATTCTTCTTCTTTGGGGTTAGAAACGGAGAGGCCGAGAAGCCGTATAGGATGTTGCTCGTAGTTTACTTCCGCAAGTAATTGTTTGGACAGCGGAAGGATATCTTGCAAAGTATGCAACTGTTTGTTAACACTAATACTGCGTGTAATCTGAGTAAAATCGTGAAATTTTACTTTCAGTGTAAGTGTACTGCCTTGAAAATCTTTGGCTTTAAGCCGTTCTGCCAATTCGCATGCGACATGGTACAGTTCTATGATAACAGATGATTTGAGTGATATGTCTTTTTCGAGTGTGTGCTCACATCCTATTGATTTTCGGATACGTATAGCTTCAACCGGACGATTATCTATGCCTCGGGCAAAGTCGTAATATACTTGCCCCATTTTCCCAAATTGCCTTGTCAACATTTCTAGTGAACAGTTACGAAGCGTACTTCCATTGTAGATTCCCAATGTATGCATCTTTTTGGCTGTGACAGGTCCTACTCCCCAAAAAGCTTCAATCGGTAATCCGGCAATGAATTCTTCAGCTTGGTCGGGGTGTATAGTACAAAGGCCATCTGGCTTGCGTAAATCGGAAGCAACTTTGGCCAGGAATTTATTATACGATATTCCGGCAGAGGCTACAAGGTTTAACTCTTTTCGTATCCGGACTTTTATTTCCCGGGCTATATCTACAGCCAGTTTGATGTCTTTTTTATTTTCTGTCACATCCAGAAATGCTTCGTCAAGTGATATCGGTTCAATAATGTCTGTATATTCGTGAAAAATTTCGTGAATCTGTGCCGATACACTTTTGTATACATCCATACGCCCTTCTACGAATATCAGTTTTGGGCAGATTTTTAATGCTTTAACCGATGACATAGCCGAACGCACTCCATACTTGCGTGCTTCGTAACTTGCAGCAGCCACAACTCCTCGTTTCTCTGAATGTCCGACTGCTACAGGCTTACCTTTTAAATCAGGATTGTCACGCTGTTCTACAGAAGCGTAAAATGCATCCATATCTATGTGTATGATTTTCCGGCTCGTGTTCATGTTTTGACGTAAAAGCTCTTTCATGCAAATTTAATGAAAGTTTTTTGGGCTATCATAAAAATCATTTGTACTTTTGTGAGGCTTTGAATAAACTAGCGAGAACAGTCATTATGATGAAAGATGAAATTAAAAAGGCATGTGAGATCATGCAAAAAGGCGGTGTGATACTTTATCCGACTGACACCGTTTGGGGAATAGGCTGCGATGCAACCAATGAGGAAGCTGTAAAGCGAGTATATGAAATTAAGCATAGAGCTGACAGTAAAGCGATGCTGGTACTTGTAGATAGTCCGGTGAAGGTCGATTTTTATGTTAGTGACGTACCTCCTGTTGCTTGGGATTTAATCGAAATGACTACCAAACCTCTTACTATAATTTATGATGGGGCACGTAATTTAGCTCCTAATTTGCTTGCAGAGGATGGCAGTGTGGGTATTCGTGTAACAAATGAAGCCTTTTCGAAAGAATTATGTTTTCGCTTTCGTAAAGCAATTGTTTCTACTTCTGCCAATATCAGTGGCCAGCCTGCACCTGCTGTTTTTTCTGAGATAAGTGAGGAAATAAAGAATGCGGTAGATTATGTAGTTGATTTTCGCCGTGAAGAAAATGGTCATCCTAAGCCTTCCAGTATTATTAAATTAGGTAAGGGCGGTGTTGTGAAAGTTATAAGAGAATAAAAAATTACGCGTTCGATGAAAACTTCACAAGACAAGTTCGATTTGCTTCAACGTTTTATCCGATGGAGGGAAAAACATATTACAAATAAGCAGTTTATTTTAATATTGAGTTTTCTTGTTGGTATATTTACCGCATTGGCTGCTTATGTGTTGAAGTTTCTTGTAGAATATATAAAGGAGTTCCTGACAGAGAATTTTGACCCTATGGGGGCAAACTGGCTTTATCTGGTATATCCGGTAGCGGGTATTTTTATAACCAGTTTGTTTATCCGTAAGGTAGTGCGTGATGATATCAGTCATGGTGTAACTAAGATTCTTTATGCCATATCGCGTAAACAAAGTCGCATTAAACGGCATAATATATGGTCGTCGGTTTGTGCTTCTGCCATAACTATCGGATGTGGTGGATCTGTAGGAGCTGAGGCGCCGATTGTATTGACAGGGTCTGCTATAGGCTCTAATTTGGGAAGTGTTTTCCGTATGGATCACAAGACCTTGATGTTGCTGGTTGGTTGTGGAGCGGCTGGTGCTGTATCTGGTATTTTTAAAGCTCCTATAGCTGGATTAGTATTTACGCTGGAGGTGTTGATGATAGATCTGACGATGGCCTCACTTCTTCCGTTGCTGATAACGAGTGTTACCGCAGCTTCTGTTTCGTATCTGCTTTTGGGTACAGAAGCAATGTTTCAGTTTCATTTGGATTATCCTTTTTCGCTCGAACGTATTCCATATGCCATAGCTTTAGGTATATTTTGTGGCTTGGTTGCTTGGTATTTTACTCGTTCAATGAACTGGATAGAAAATATATTCCGCCGGTATTCCAATCCTTATGTTAAGTTTGTTATTGGTGGAGCTATGCTGAGTATTCTGATATTTCTTTTTCCACCACTATATGGTGAAGGATATGATACCATTAGTTTGTTGTTAAACGGTGAAACCTCGGAAGAGTGGAATACTGTAATGAACAATTCATTGTTTTATGGTAGCACGCATCTGTTGGTCGTATACCTTATTTTGATAATCTTGTTTAAGGCTTTTGCTTCTAGTGCAACAAATGGAGGTGGTGGTTGCGGTGGTATTTTTGCTCCTAGTCTGTTTTTGGGATGTATATCGGGGTTTGTCTTTTCGTATGTATGCAATGAGTTCCATATCGGAAATACATATATTCCGGAAAAGAATTTTGCTCTGATGGGGATGGCTGGTCTGATGTCGGGAGTTATGCATGCTCCACTGACGGGTATTTTCTTGATTGCAGAACTGACAGGTGGATATGATTTGTTTCTTCCGCTAATGATTGTTTCTGTATGTGCCTATCTGACTATCATCGTATTTGAGCCTCATAGTATTTATTCTATGCGTCTGGCAAAAACAGGCGAGCTGATAACCCATCATAAAGATAAGGCGGTATTGACACTGATGAATATGGAGAGTATTGTGGAAACAGATTTTCTGAAAGTACGTCCTGATATGGATTTAGGTGAGATGGTGAAGCGTATTTCTCAATCTAGCCGTAACCTTTTTCCTGTGGTTGATGTAAATGATGAATTAATTGGTATAGTAGTTCTTGATGATATTCGTAATATTATTTTCCGTCAGGAATTATATCACCGTTTCCGGGTAGAAAGTTTTATGAAGCCTCCTAAAGCACCTATTATTAGTACAGACTCTATGGAAGTTGTGATGAAGAAGTTTGACCAGACAGGGGCCTGGAACTTACCTGTAGTTGATGAGGATAATAAGTATATTGGGTTTGTTTCGAAATCAAAAATGTTGAATACCTATCGTCAGGTATTGGTGGATATTTCAGCTGAATAAAAAGTACAAGACTTATGGATAAGAAGGATTTGAGAATTGTATATATGGGAACTCCCGAGTTTGCAGTGGAAAGTTTAAAAAGACTGGTAGAGGGAGGATATAATATAGTAGGTGTCATCACGATGCCTGATAAACCGATGGGGCGTCACGGAAGTGTATTGCAACCGAGTCCGGTAAAACAATATGCGGTTTCCCAAGGTTTAAAAGTGCTACAGCCTGAAAAATTAAAAAATGAAGAGTTTGTAGCAGAACTTCGTAGCCTGAATGCTGACTTACAGATTGTGGTCGCTTTTCGTATGTTGCCTGAAGTCGTATGGAGTATGCCGCGTTTGGGTACGTTTAATCTTCATGCTTCATTGCTTCCTCAATACCGTGGGGCAGCTCCGATAAATTGGGCTGTGATAAATGGAGATACCGAAACTGGTATTACAACCTTTTTCCTGAAGCATGAAATTGATACAGGAGAGATTATAGATCAGGTCCGTGTACCTATAGCTGATACTGATAATGTGGAGGTTGTTTATGAACGTTTGATGCGTTTGGGAGGTGATCTGGTTTTGAAGACTGTGGATGCTATTCTGGAAGGTTCTGTAAAAACAATTCCACAAGAAGAATTGGCTCAGGTTGGTGAACTTCGTCCTGCTCCAAAGATATTTAAAGAAACCTGTCGTATCGATTGGACAATAGGCGTGAAACGGATCTATGATTTTGTACGTGGTTTATCACCTTATCCAGCTGCATGGACTGAACTTTATCAGGAAGGGACTGATCCTGTTATGCTGAAGATATTTGAAACTGAAAAATTATTCTGTGAACATTCATTGGCTCCGGGTACTATTGTAACCGACTGTAAAACATATTTTAAAATAGCATCGTCTGACGGATATGTGAATGTTCTTTCGTTACAGCTGGCTGGTAAAAAACGTATGGAGATAAATGATTTCTTGCGTGGGTATCGCCATACAGAAAAAGCATATGTGAAGTAATAAAATAAAAAACCATTCAGAACAGCCCGAAAAGAGGGAAGGGGCTGTTGCTGAATGGTGCAGAGATATAAACTTAGAAACAACAAGACTCAATATAACGTGACGGGTTTTGTTCTGTTTGTGTACCTTGAGAGTTTATTTTAACTATCCATTCTGCACGACTGTTTGCCCCGCTGTCATAGATAATCTTAAATCCCTTACATTTAGACTCATCATAATCAGGGATGCTTTCCAGTGTATATGAAACAATTCCCCACAATCTTTCAGAATAAGTATCTCCTTGATTATTGTGACGGAATTCTACCTGTAGTAACCCATTTTCATCCAGTTGAGTTTCAGAATTTAACACTAGGCTGATTCGGTGGCTGATGTTTGTACTTCCATAATATTCATATTGAATGTTCAGATGTTTCTGACTGATAGAAGCAGCTGTAATTTGAATAGGACTATTGCCAAATACATCTTCTATACCAATTCGTAAGTCATCAGCTTTTTTGGTTAATACTTTGTTTACTCTTACTAATTCTACCTGCATACCTGTTTTTCCTTCTTTAGTTGTGTTTTCTGTATATTGAAAAACAGCAAGTATTCTTTGCCCCGTAGAATCTGTTTGAGTGGAAGTAATGAATCCGGGGTTAGTCGGAATTAATAATCCATATGAGTCAGATTCTATTGTTATGTCGTTTTCATCTGCATTGACAGTTCCCAGTGTCGGAAAAAAGGTTTCGGGTTCATTATCATCCAGACACGAGGAGAATAATGTGCAGCAGAGTAATATTCCAATAATTTGTTGTAAACAATTTCGTCGTTTCATGGCTGTTGCTTTTATAATCCGTTTATATAACGGATAAATTTACTTTTTACTGCATCTTAAATTGTTAAAAATAATTTAGAATAAAATTTATTTCTCTTTATGTGCAGTATTTTTGCCTCAAGGACATTTCATATTAAAATGCAGATGAAAGCCGATATGTCAGAGGAAGAATTGTCGTTGCAATGCCAACGGGGAGATATGCGGGCACGCCACACGCTGTATGAGCGCTATGGTGGGTCGCTCATGGCTATATGCCTTCGCTATATCGGTGACCGTGAAACTGCAGAAGATATTTTGCATGATGGTTTCTTGCGTATATTTCAATCTATCAAGCAGTTTTCTTATCAAGGTGAAGGCTCTCTCAAAGCTTGGCTTTCGCGGGTGATGGTAAATGAAGCATTAGGATACTTGAGAAAGAAGAATACGCAAGTGCAGCAAGAGGTATTGATGACTGAAATACCTGATGTTCCTGATACTGATGACAGTGAGTTGGATGATATACCTCGTTCTGTGTTGATGAAGTTTATATCAGAACTTCCTGATGGTTATCGTACAGTATTCAATTTATATGTATTTGAAGATAAAAGTCATAAAGAAATAGCTTCTTTATTAGGGATAACAGAACATACTTCTTCATCGCAGTTCTATCGTGCAAAAAGCTTATTGATAAAGAAAATTAATGAATATAGAAAAAGGAAACTAGAATGAAAGAGGATGATAAATGGGTAGAAAACCTTCGCAATAAACTGGAGGATTATTCTGAACCTCTTCCCGATGCTTTGTGGGAAAGGTTAGAGGAGGAGTTGTCTGCGCCACGCGTCATTCCAATGTGGAGGACACGTCGCTTTGTTGCAGCTGCTGCTGTTTTGGTCGTAGCCGTTTCGTCGTTGACGTTTTGGTTTATAAATTCTCCTACTGCCGATTATATGCGTAGTAATGAGGCGTTGGTTGAAGAATTAGACTTTTCATCAACTCCTGATGATGAGGTTTTATCTTCTTCTGAAAAGATATTTTCATCGGATAATTCAAAAATGGATTCTTCGGACCCGGTCGTAGCGTCTTCTCCGGCTAAAGTCTGTTTGGCGAAAATCGAGACACCTGAAAATCACGATCAGGAGGTTATTGCTGAAAGTGAAATAATGTCTATAAAGGAAGAAGATAAGGTAGAGGATAAGGAACAAGAAACCGGCAGTACGAATTATGAAACTGATAAAAAACGGGCGTATCGTACTTTGGAAGCAGACCGTCGTCAAGTTAAGCGAAACCAGGAAATGCTGGCTATGGGGAAAGGTGAAAAGGACCGTAAGTGGTCGGTTGGTTTGTCTGCAGGAAATACTCCTTATTCTTCATCTCGCTCATTTGGAGGTATGAGCCGTCTGAATAGTCGGTCGCTTTATGCTACTCCTATAAATATGGGAGCCGTTTCTGAAAGTGATGAACAGACTGCTTATAGTCAGGTATTGCTTAATAACCGTGATCGCAGTTCTACTACAGATGTGAAACATAAAATGCCGGTAACAGTAGGTCTCTCGATAAAGTGGAATATTACTCGCGAATGGGCATTGGAAACAGGAATGAATTATACAATGCTTTCTTCGGAATTGCATTCCGGTTCAGGTTCATATATCGAAGAACAACAGAAATTGCATTATATAGGAATTCCTTTAAAAGTACATCGCTCAATATGGAATAATCGTTGGTTTTCATTTTATGCATCAGCCGGTGGAATGGTTGAAAAATGTGTATCAGGAAGTATGGATGCTGTATATGTAAACGGAAACTCAAATCGTGAAGTTGAACACACTTCGTTAAAAGTTAATCCTTTGCAATGGTCTGTTTCGGCAGCCGCAGGAGCACAGGTGAATTTTACTAAACATTTAGGATTATATGCTGAACCTGGTATTGCATATTATTTTGATGATGGCAGTCAGATTGAAACGATTCGCAAAGAACATCCATTCAATTTCAATCTTCAGTTTGGTTTGCGTTTCAGCTTTGAATAGAGCTGTTTTTGTTGAGCCTTACCTTTTATCTCGATAAAAATACTTATCTTTGTTCTTAGGAATAAGTTTTTAAAGTATGAAGAATGAATTGAAAATATCGCCTTCTCTCTTATCTGCAAATTTTGCTAATCTGAAAGAAGATATCGAGAAGATAAACCATAGTGATGCAGACTGGTTGCATATAGATATAATGGATGGGGTTTTTGTTCCAAATATATCTTTTGGATTCCCTGTCTTGAAATATGTGGCAGAGCTGAGTGAAAAACCACTGGATGTACATTTGATGATAGTGCAACCGGAGAAATTTATTCGAGAGGTAAAAGAACTGGGCACCATGATGATGAATGTGCATTATGAGGCGTGTACTCATTTGCATCGTGTGGTGCAGCAGATAAAGGATGCAGGTATGCGTGCAGGAGTAACGTTGAATCCATCCACTCCGGTGTCAATGCTTACTGATATTATCAGTGATGTGGATATGGTGCTGCTGATGAGTGTTAATCCTGGTTTTGGAGGACAGAAGTTTATTCCTCATACACTGACAAAAGTACGTGAGCTTCGTGAACTGATAGATCGTAGTGGCTCTCAGGCACTGATAGAGGTCGATGGTGGTATAAATCTGGAAACTGGTTCACAGTTGGTTGAGGCAGGAGCGGATGTGTTAGTTGCTGGTAATGCAGTTTTTAAAGCTCCCGATATGGTTGACATGATTCGTCGTTTGAAGGAGCTAAAATAATAAAATGGTGAGTTCTCGTTTCACATTTTATCCTTTGTTCCGGTTGTCGGTAGCACTGGCAACCGGAATTTTTTTATCTGATGTGTTTGCTTTAGATGGAACTTACTTGTATGCACTTTGTTTTGTTTTTGTTCTGTCTGTTCTTTTGTCTTCTATATTTTACTTTTCGAAGACTTATCGGATTCGTTTCTTGTTTGGGATATCTGTTAGTCTAAGTTTTTTGCTTCTAGGAGGAATACTATTTGTTATATCATTGGAAAATATACATCACGAGTGGGATTCTGATAAAGCGGTGTATGTTGCTTCCGTATGTGATATACCTCGTGTGAAAGGCAAGACTATTCAGGCAACTGTCAATGTGGAAAAAGTAAAAGATGTTGCTACAGGAAGTTGGAAACCGGTAAATAAGCAGATACTTCTTTATTGGATGCCTGATTCTATGCAACCTCCATTACAATGTGGAGATCGAATGTGCTTTCGTGCACATGTCGGGATGCCTATGTCTGATGCAGATTTTACGGGGTTTGATTATGGACAATATCTTCAGCGACAGGGGATAAGTGGAACGGCAATAGTCTACTCCGGATATTGGCGTAAACTGCTTCAGCCAAGTACTCCAACATTTAAGATGCAGGCTTTGATGCTTCGAGAACAAATCGTTAAAAAGTTTCGTACATGGAGTTTGGAAGATGATGTGTTGGCTATAATATCGGCACTTACTGTAGGTGATAAATCAAAACTTACTCGTGAGATAAAAGCTACATACAATGCAGCTGGGGTTAGTCATATTCTTGCGCTTTCCGGTTTGCATATTGGTATACTATCGATGATTCTTTCGTGGCTGTTCTATCCTTTACGACGGGTTTGTGGCGGAAAATGGATTGCAGGTTTTCTCATTGTCGGACTTTTGTGGGGATTTGCTTTCTTGTCGGGGCTGAGTCCTTCGGTAATAAGGGCGGTCACAATGTTTTCTGCGTATGTGGTAGCTTCTATCTTTTCAGAAGATCGCTTCTCAGGTTTTTCAGCTTTAACTTTGACAGCCTTTATAATGTTGATATACCAGCCCATGTATTTGTTTGATGTCGGTTTTCAGTTATCATTTATGGCTGTATTGGGCATTTTCTTATTTTATCCATTAATTGATAGTTTATTTGTAGTGCGAAATAAAATTGTTGCTTACTTGTGGAACATTATTTCTCTTTCTCTTGCTGCCCAATTAGCAACACTGCCACTTATATTATACTATTTTGGAACGTTTCCGGTTTATTTTTTGCTATCTAATCTTGTTGTTGCTCCAATAGCTGTTTTTATCCTATCGGCTACGCTGCTGGCATTGGCACTTGGGGTGTTTCCTGTAGCCGCAAACTTTGTGGTACAGGGATTGGATTTTGCAGTACGGACTTTGAATGAGGTAATGGAGCAGATACAACATTGGTCGGGAGCACAAATTACATCTGCCTATCTTTCGGTATGGCAGGCATGGTTACTTGCTGTTGCAATAGTGACTTTATGGAGGTATGTTGTCTGTCGTAATGCACGTAGGCTGATTGTATTTCTACTGACTGTAAATGTTTTGATAGTGTCCTTTTTGTGGAAACAAAGGGAGCTGGCTGGTACTTATATTTATTTGTCTCGTGCTGGAGTTTATACCAAATACGACAGAGATATTAATGAGTTGTCTTCTGCATCATGTATCTATAAGGTTAGAGATATTTGTATTGTTTTGGTCGATAATAATAAATGGAGAAAACAAAAGGCACTTTCTCCTTTGCATGTAGATTATGCTTATATATGCCGTGGATTTTATGGTTCTGTAGCTGATCTCAAACGGTTGTTTCAGATAAAACAAGTTGTTTTAGATACTTCGTTAGAAGACTCATATCGGGAAAAATTGAAACGAGAATGTGATATCTATGGGTTGAATTATATCGATATGTCAGAAAAAGGTTCTTACGCTATTCTTCTGTAGATTAAGAATTAATTTGTATTTTTGCCATTCAATTTAATTCGTTTTTTTATGTTGACAAAAGTTATACTTCAAGCCAATATTGATAAGGTTGCTAAATATTTTGAACGTGCTGACAAGATAGTTATTGTAACTCATGTATCTCCTGATGGTGATGCTTTGGGCTCTTCGTTAGGATTACTTCATTTTCTGGAAACACAAGAGAAAAATGTACATATAATTGTCCCTAATGCTTTTCCTGATTTCTTACGTTGGATGCCTGGGGCAAAAGATATTATCCGCTATGACAAATATTCGGAATTTGCCGATAAACTGATAGCTGAAGCCGACGTAATTTGCTGTTTGGATTTCAATGCTTTATCGCGTATTGACGCAATGGCCAAACCTGTTGCTGCTTCTGCTGGGCGTAAGGTGTTGATCGATCATCATTTGAATCCAGAAGACTTCTGTCGTGTAACTATATCTCATCCTGAGATTTCTTCAACCTCTGAATTAATTTTTCGTTTGATTTGTCGGATGGGTAATTTTGAAGATATAACTCGTGAAGGAGCTGAATGTATTTATACTGGTATGATGACTGATACGGGAGGATTTACTTATAATTCGAATAGCCGTGAGATTTATTTTATCATTAGCGAATTATTATCAAAAGGTATCGATAAGGATGAAATTTACCGTAAGGTCTTCAATACATATTCGGAAGATCGTTTACGCCTTATGGGGTATATTTTATATGATAAAATGCAGGTCTTCCCTCGCTTTCATGCTGCATTGATATGGCTTACCAAAGATGAGCAGAGTAAGTTTCATTATGTGAAAGGAGATACTGAAGGATTTGTCAATATTCCACTGCAGATGAAGGGAGTTTGTTTTTCAGTTTTTCTCCGTGAAGATACTGAAAAAAATATGATAAAGGTATCATTGCGATCTGTAGGAACCTTCCCTTGTAATAAAGTCGCATCCGAATTTTTTAACGGAGGTGGACATCTGAATGCTTCTGGTGGAGAATTCTATGGAACGATGGATGAGGCTATTGAACTGTTTAAGCAGGCATTGGTGAAATATGAGGACTTGCTTAATAAGTAAAATCAGGAATTGATTTGGACTATATATTTCTTTTTTAAGCAGATCATAGAATATACTGTCATAATTCAGTCTTAAAATGAAACTTAACTTTAAATGAAAATATGAAAAAACTAAAAGTACTGGTTTGGAGTATGTGTCTTGTGTTAGGGGCATGTGCAGTGAAGCCGACTACTGAAGTGTATACGTCGGAAAGAGGAACACAGTGGGAATGGAATAAAGGTACAATTGTCGTGCATACACCAGAAAGACCTGCTGGTCAGAAAAGTGTATTGGGACTGACTGTGCCTAAAATGGACGTCGTTCGTGTTGGTTTTGTTGGGCTAGGTATGAGAGGACCTGGTGCTGTTGAACGTTTTACACATATTCCCGGTACTCAGATTGTTGCCTTATGTGATTATGAACAGAAACGTGCAGAAGATTGCCAGAAATACTTGAAGGCAGTATCTTTGCCTAAAGCTGCTATTTATTCAGGTGAGAAAGGCTATGAAGAGTTGTGTAAACGCGATGACATCGATCTGGTTTATATAGCTGCCGACTGGCTACATCATTTTCCTGTTGCAAAATGTGCCTTGGAGCATGGTAAGAATGTTGCTGTAGAAGTTCCTTCAGCTATGAATCTGAAAGAATGCTGGGCTTTGATCAATTTGAGTGAAACAAGTCGTAGACATTGCTTTATTTTGGAGAACTGCTGTTATGACTGGTTTGAGATGAATACCTTGAATATGGCTCAGCAGGGAGTGTTTGGTGAGGTAATTCGTGCGCAGGGAGCTTATATCCATAATTTGGAAGCTTTTTGGGATTATTACTGGAAAAACGGTAAAGAGGATAAGTTAGGATGGCGTCTGGATTATAATATGAGACATCGTGGTGACGTGTATGCTACTCACGGACTTGGTCCTGTAGCACAGGCTCTTGACATTCATCGTGGCGATCGTATGGCGACATTGGTGGCTATGGATACAAAGTCGGTAGTAGGTAAGTCTTTGGTGGAAGAACGTACAGATTCTGTATGCAATAACTTTCGTAATGGTGACCATACGACAACGCTGATTCGTACTGCTAAAGGAAAAGTTATCGAGATACAGCATAATGTAATGACTCCACAACCTTATAACCGTTTATATCAACTGACTGGTACAAAGGGTTTTGCTAACAAATATCCGGTTGAAGGATATGCACTTGACGCTAAACAATTGGCAGCTTCGGGAGTGCAACCTAAATTGGACGATCTTAGCTCACATGGCTTTTTGCCGCAAAAGGAAATGGAAGCTTTGGTAGAAAAATATCAGCATCCTATTCTGAAAAAATATGGAGAGATGGCAAAAGAAGTTGGTGGACATGGAGGTATGGATTTTATTATGGACAGTCGTCTTGTGTACTGCCTTCAGAATGGATTGCCATTGGATATGGATGTATACGATTTGGCTGAGTGGTGCTGCTTGGCTGAGTTGGGAGAACTATCTATGGATAACGGTTGTGCTGCCGTAGAATTTCCTGATTTTACACGTGGAGAGTGGAATGTAGTAAAAGGTTATAAGCATGCGTTTGCTAGTCCTGAGGACGAAGCTGCAACTGCTAAAAAAGCCGCTGAAATTACTGCAAAACTGAAACGACAGGGAGCAAAAGAATGGGCAAATAACGAATAATCAAGATAGCGTGAACTGATGGAGATTTTAACTAGCATAATTTCTCATTTCCCCGAGGCTGGTGAAGTGAAAAAAATAAGTCCGTTGACTTCCGGTTTAATAAATAAGACTTATCTCGTGCAGACACTTGATGATTCTGCCTCTGATTATATATTGCAGTGCATCAATCATCAAGTCTTTACTGATGTTGATATGCTTCAGCATAATATAGAAGTTGTAACAGCTCATATCCGTAAAAAGTTAGAAGAAAAACAGACAAAAGATATAGATAGGAAAGTGCTTCGCTTTTTGAAGTCGGATACCGGGAAAACATATTATTTTGATGGCGAAAAATATTGGCGGATGTGTGTCTTTATTCCGGATTCCCGTACACTGGATGCTGTTACCCCAGAATCTTCTTATCTGGTAGGCTTGAAGTTTGGTGAGTTTGAGGCAATGCTTACAGATTTGCCAGAACCATTGGGGGAAACGATTCCTGATTTTCATAATATGAAATTTAGGATGCAGCAATTGCGTGAAGCTGTGCAGAAAGATGCTGTAGGACGTATGGAAAAAGTACGTTGTCTCGTGGATGAGATAGAGCGTGATGCTGATGAAATGTGTTGTGCAGAACGTCTGTTTCAAGAAGGAAAATTACCAAAACGTATTTGCCATTGTGATACGAAAGTAAGCAATATGTTGTTTGATGATAAAGGGGAGGTATTATGCGTAATCGATTTGGATACAGTTATGCCAAGTTTCGTATTTTCCGATTTTGGTGATTTTTTGCGTTCTGCAGCTAATACAGCTCCTGAGGATGAGCCGGATTTAAACAAAATACATTTCAGATTCGATATTTTTCAGGCTTTTGCCAAAGGATATATTGAATCAGCCAGAAGTTTTCTGACACCTGTTGAAATAGAGTTGTTACCTTATGCCGTAACCTTGTTCCCGTACATGCAGGCGGTACGTTTTCTGGCCGATTATATCAACGGTGATACCTATTATCAGATAAAATACGCCGAACATAATTATGTACGTACATTGGCACAATATACATTGTATCAGGAAACAAGACGTGCTATGCCAAAGATGAAGGCATATATCGCATCCTTGATGAAGTAATGTTTCTTGTCTATACAGGAAACATTACTTCTGTATTTCTTGATTATTTTATTTTTGCCTATATTTGTGCTTTGGAAAATCTAGTTCTTTATCGAGAAATGATATATGGAGATAAAAGTATAATTAATAATTAAATTTTGTGAATATGAAAATTTTAAAGAAAATTTCAAGGAATGTTTTAAGTGTTGTTCTTTTATATATTTTGACTGCTTGTACAAATGAAAGTCTTGTTGAAGAACATAATGAAGTAGCTTCTTATTTGGAAAAGGGTGTTTATACTTTTTTTTATCATGGGAAATCATATTCTAGTGAATATGTAGTTTTACAAGATTCTAGTTGTCTTTTTAAAAATAAAGAAGTTGCAAATTTGATGGAATATTATAAATCTGCTCCTGAGGTAGCTGTTTTAGTTTTAAATAATGGAGGCTATGAGTATTTTGATTCGGAGAAAGAATTGAATGATAGTTTATCTGTTAGAACAAAATTAGAAGGAGCTTTATCACGTAGTAGTGTTAATTTTCTTAAAGATGCGAGTGTCACGATATATGAAGATACAGGTTTTAAGGGAAGAAATTATACTTATAGTTCAACAGCCGAAAATCTTCCGTTTGAAAAATCATCTTTATGGGATATTAATATGAATGATAAAATTTCGGCCTTTAAATTTACTAGTTCTTATAAATCAGGTTCTATATGGGATAAAGGTACTCCAAGTTGTAGATTAACATTTTATTCTGATACTGATTTTCAGCAATTTAGCTTGACATATGTGGTTAATTCTGATCATCCATATATAGAACATGGAAAATTGAAAGATGTCAAGCCATTTGGCCCTTATTTTAAAAAGAATTGGAATGATAAAATAAGTTCTTTTAATTTGAAATAAAATTTTTTTAATGTTAAGAGATAGCTTTATATTCGAAGTCTATAATTTTATTTTAAATATAGAACTGGCTTTTGTAAAATAATTTATTTGATATAAAATGATGAGAGGAGTTTACATATTATTGATAAGTATAGTAGTATGTAGTTGCTTGCAAAGTTGTGATAATGGCAAGACTTATGCTGAAATGAAAGAAGATGAAGCCGATGCGATTCACGCATGGATTCTGAGTCATAATTATCAGATCATCAGCGAGAGAGATTTTTACAACCAGGATACGGTCACAAATGAAAATCAGTTTGTGCTGTTCGAGGAGAGTGGCGTTTACATGAATATCATGTGCAAAGGTCCTAATGGTGAAAATGGTGAAGTCTTAAAGGAAGGGTCACATGAGATTCTTTCTCGCTTCGTGGAAGTGGCTGTTCAGTCGCGTGATGAATTAGAATTTAGTGTTGGGGATACTCTTTTATGGAACATGGGAAATACAGGCAATTCGACTTTGGAACTGTTTCCAGAAGAATATAAATTAACAATTAGTTCTAGTTCTTATTCTGCAGCATTCCAGACTTCAAGAGAATATAGTATGGCGAGTATTTATGGTACAACATCAGTACCTTCTGGTTGGCTTGTTCCTTTAAAATATTTGAAGCCGGGTCGTACTACTTCTTCTGAAAAAGTGGCGCGTGTACGTCTGATTGTTCCACACGGACAAGGAACCAGTAAGGCATCGCAGTATGTATATCCTTGCTATTACGAGATAACTTATAATTTAGGTAAATAATGACACTGATTAAATCTATATCTGGCATCCGGGGTACTATCGGAGGAAAAGCGGGAGAAGGATTAAATCCGCTGGATATCGTAAAGTTTACTTCGGCTTATGCCACGCTGATTCGTCGTACATCGACGGTTGGCAGCAACAAGATTGTTGTAGGACGTGATGCCCGTATTTCTGGCGAGATGGTAAAGAATGTAGTTTGTGGTACATTGATGGGAATGGGTTTCGATGTAGTGAACATCGGTCTGGCTTCAACTCCTACTACAGAACTGGCTGTTACAATGGCTGGTGCATGTGGAGGTATTATTCTTACTGCAAGTCATAATCCCAAACAGTGGAATGCATTGAAACTGTTAAATGAGCATGGAGAATTCTTAAATGCGGCAGAAGGTGAAGAGGTGCTTCGTATTGCAGAAGCGGAGGCTTTTGAATATGCTGATATTGATCATATTGGTTCTTATATAGAAGATAATACATATAATGAGAAGCATATTGAAAGTGTATTAGCTTTGAAATTAGTTGATGTAGAAGCTATACGACGTGCGAATTTCCGCGTAGCAATAGATTGTGTTAATTCTGTAGGTGGTATTATTCTTCCAGAATTGCTTCATCGTTTAGGAGTACAGCATGTAGAAAAGTTATATTGTGAACCTACGGGAAATTTCCAGCATAACCCAGAGCCGCTTGAGAAGAATTTGGGAGATATAATGAATCTGATGAAGGGCGGAAAGGCAGATGTGGCATTTGTTGTCGATCCGGATGTAGACCGTCTTGCTATGATCTGTGAAGATGGAACGATGTATGGTGAAGAATATACATTGGTAACTGTTGCCGATTATGTTTTGAAGCATACGCCAGGAAATACGGTTTCTAATTTGAGTTCTACACGTGCTTTGCGTGATGTAACCCGTAAATATGGTATGCAATATAATGCAGCTGCAGTGGGTGAAGTGAATGTAGTTACGAAGATGAAAGAAACAAATGCTGTAATCGGTGGTGAAGGAAATGGTGGGGTGATTTATCCAGAATCACATTATGGACGTGATGCACTGGTTGGAATTGCTCTTTTCTTAAGTCATTTGGCGCATGAAGGCAAAAAGGTTTCTGAGTTGCGTGCTTCTTATCCCAATTATTATATTGCTAAGAACCGTATTGATCTTACACCGCAAACTGATGTTGATGCAATATTGGCAAAAGTGAAAGATCTCTATAAAGCAGAGGAGATAAATGATATAGACGGTGTAAAGATTGATTTCCCGGATAAATGGGTTCATTTACGTAAGAGTAATACAGAACCGATTATTCGTGTCTATTCAGAGGCTGCGACAATGGAAGCTGCTGATGAATTAGGAAAACAGATTATGGATATCGTATATAGTTTAGCGAAATAAAAGCGAAGGAAAAAGTGTGATGCGAATTTTCGTGTCACACTTTTATTTTGTCAAGAAGAATAAGATTATCTATATAAAAATAAAAAAGACACCCAGGAGTGGAAGCCTCCCAAATGCCTTATATCTGCGCTTTTAAGCTTTGTAGCGGGACCCGGGATTGAACCGGGGACCTCATGATTATGAATCATGCGC
>ERZ824978.629-NODE-629-length-47386-cov-4.639771_pt1 | contig 47386 bp, 41 predicted proteins | sample MGYA00519860_ERZ824978 | MGnify/ENA primary metagenome ERZ824978 (study PRJEB31778, sample SAMEA3449184) | human gut metagenome | biome: human gut; feature: human-associated habitat; material: faeces | place: United Kingdom | collected 2010/2012 ... | reverse complement strand
GTATATTTGTTAGCCAATCTGTACAATCCGGCAGCTTATGAATGGCCATGGCTGAGCTGTTACATGAGGATAGAATCTGCTTTCTTCACGGATTGACTACATTCATAAATAAATATATAATAATATGGATATTGCTAATAATAACAGATAAGTTAAAATCAGCAGGTAATTTTTACTAAAATGCCAAAGGGTGATGACATGACAGAAGAAAAGGATACCAGTAAGACAACAGGTGAACAGGTTAAGAGTGAGATGGTGTTCGACGATGGTCGGATTGAATCCATTCAGGAATTTCAAAGTCCGGAGCAGTTATATCGGGATCTTATTTTGCGTGTGCGCAAATACCACCCCTCCGATGATATTTCCCTGATTGAAAAGGCGTACCATGTGGCCTATCAGGCACATAAGGATCAGGTACGAAAGTCCGGAGAGCCCTATATTGTACATCCACTGTGCGTCGCGATCATTCTGGCAGACCTTGAGATGGATCAGGAAACCATTGCTGCAGGACTTTTGCATGATGTGGTGGAAGATACCATTATGACCGGAGAAGAAATTGAGAAGGAATTCGGACCGGAGGTAGCTCTTTTGGTAGATGGTGTTACAAAGCTGCAGAATCTGCATCTGTCAACCGATCAGGACGGCAAGCCCGACCGGCTGGAAATGCAGGCAGAGAATCTGCGTAAGATGTTTCTTGCCATGGCGAAGGATATCCGGGTGATTCTGATTAAGCTGGCAGACCGTCTTCATAATATGCGTACCCTGAAATACCAGAAGCCGGAGGCACAGCAGCGCATTGCGCGGGAAACACAGGAAATCTATGCCCCCATTGCACAGCGTCTTGGTATTTCCAAAATCAAAGTAGAATTAGATGATTTGTCTTTAAAATATCTCGAGCCGGAGGCTTATTATGATCTGGTAGATAAAATCGCAATCCGTAAAAGTGAACGTGAGAAATACATTCAGGATATCGTGGATGAAGTCAGCGAACACATTAAAAATGCCGGAATTGAAGCCCATATTGACGGTCGTATCAAGCACTTTTTCAGTATCTATAAGAAAATGAAGAACCAGAATAAATCCATTGAACAGATCTATGACCTGTTCGCAGTCCGTATTATTGTAAATACCGTCAAGGACTGTTATGCAGCACTCGGTGTCATTCATGAAATGTATAAACCGATCCCGGGGCGTTTCAAGGACTATATCGCCATGCCGAAAGCGAATATGTACCAGTCCCTTCATACGACGCTGATCGGGAAGAGTGGGCAGCCCTTTGAAATCCAGATCCGTACCTATGAAATGCATAAGGCTGCGGAATATGGTATTGCAGCGCACTGGAAATATAAGGTTGCTTCCGATGGCAAGAAGATTGAGGATTCCGAGGAAGAGAAGCTGTCCTGGCTGCGTCAGATTCTGGAATGGCAGCAGGATATGTCTGATAACAAGGAATTCATGAACCTGTTAAAGAGCGATCTTGACCTGTTTTCCGACAGCGTTTACTGCTTTACCCCGACCGGGGAGGTAAAGAATCTGCCGGCAGGCTCTACGCCCATTGACTTTGCTTACAGCATTCACAGTGCAGTCGGAAACAAGATGATTGGTGCAAGAGTAAACGGAAAGCTCGTAACGATTGATTATGAGATCAAGAATGGTGACCGTGTGGAAATTATGACGTCCCAAAACTCCAAGGGACCGAGCCGGGACTGGCTGAATGTGGTGAAGAGTACCCAGGCCAAGAGTAAGATCAACCAGTGGTTTAAGAATGAATTCAAAGAAGAAAATATTGTAAAGGGTCGTGAGCTTTTACAGGCATACTGTAAGGCAAAGGTGATCGACACCAATGAAATCATGGTGCCGGAATATATGAATGCGATCATGAATAAATATGGCTTTCATGACTGGGAGTCCGTTCTTGCAGCCGTCGGACATGGTGGTTTAAAGGAAGGGCAGATCATTAACAAGATGCTCGAGCTTTATGAAAAGGACCATAAGAAGGAGCTGACGGATGAGGAGGTTCTGGCAGCTGTTACAGAGAATGACCAGCAGAAGAACATCCCACATATGAGATCCAAAAGCGGTATCGTCGTAAAGGGAATGCATGATCTGGCGGTACGTTTTTCCAAGTGCTGTCTGCCGGTTCCCGGAGACGAGATCGTTGGTTTTGTAACGAGAGGACGCGGTGTTTCCATTCATCGTACCGACTGCATTAATATCATTAATCTTCCTGAGATGGAAAGAGTGCGTCTCATTGATGCCGAATGGGAAGACAATGCGAAGGATGCAGTAGATGAGAAGTATATTGCGGAAATTAAGATTTATGCAATGAACCGGAACGGACTTCTTGCAGATATTACGAAGATTCTTACCGAGAAGAACATCAGCATCCGGAGTCTTAATACGAGAGTGAATAAACAGGGTTATGCAACACTTGCTATTGCATTTGAAATCAACAGCAGGGAACAGCTGAATACGCTGGTGGATAAATTGCGCAGCATTGAAAGTGTGATGGATATCGAGAGAACCACGGGCTGATGAAACTGGTAATGAAACAGGTAATGAGACGGTTTGGAAAGGAAGCTTATGGCAGAGTTAAAGGTTGATAAATTTACATTAGGTGTGTGTGAGACGAATTTTTATTATGTATATGAAGAAGGAAAGAAGGATGTGATTGCCTTTGATCCGGCAGACCGGGGAGAGCTTCTTTATCAGCAGCTTACAGTGAAAGGCTTTCATGTAGCTGCAATCTGTCTTACGCATGGACATTTTGACCATATCTGGGGTGTGGAAGGCTTGAAAAAATGCAGCGGTGCCCGGGTATATGCCTATGAAGGTGAAAAAGAGCTGTGTGAAAGCGATTCCTTAAATGTTTCACGGGACGTAGGAAGACCATGTACGGTTACCCCGGATGTTCTTTTGAAGGATGGACAAAAGGTTGAAATTGCCGGGATGCAGTTTCAGGTGATTGCAACGCCGGGACATACGAAGGGGAGCTGCTGTTATTATTTTGAAGAAGCCGGGGTGCTGCTTAGTGGTGATACACTGTTTCAGGATTCCGTGGGAAGGACGGATCTTCCGACAGGCAGCATGAGCGCACTTGTAAGATCGGTCCGCGAGAAGCTCATGGTACTTCCCGATGATGTGACCGTATATCCGGGACATGGGGAATGTACCAGCATCGGACATGAGAGAAAATATAACGCATTTCTTTAATCGAAATGAGAAGAGGAAGAGATGAGCAATTTATTAAGTGTAATCGTAAATCAGAATGGATATGAATACGATATCCATTCTCTGGTAAAAGCATTTTATCCGGCACAGGACGTCAAGGTCTTTGTGCCGGATTCTGATGAAAAGGATATTGTGAGCTCCGATGAAGGACTTCCGGATCTGAAAATTGATTTTGAACCGGAAATGATCCGCATGAGCATTGTGGATGGTGGCAGGGGAAGAACGGATTTTGGCGGATATAAGGTAGAGCTGGAAGACGGCATGGACCGGCCGCACATCAAGAACTGCTTAAAAAAACTGATTTACACAGCACTTTCCGAGCATACCGGCAGGCAGCTTCCCTGGGGAACCCTGACCGGAATCCGCCCGACGAAAATTCCGATGACGATGATGGAGGAGGACGTTTCGGATGAGGAGATCATGCAGTATATGCAGGATACGTACCTCATCAGTAAGGAAAAGGGAGAGCTTGCCATTGAAATTGCCCGCAGGGAAAAGGCTCTGCTTGATATCCTTCATTATGAAGACGGATACAGTCTTTACATTGGGATTCCGTTCTGCCCGACCACCTGTCTGTACTGTTCCTTTACCTCTTATCCGATCTTTTCCTGGGAAAAGAGAGTATCGGAGTACTTAACGGCACTGGAAAAGGAAATTGACTTTGTAAGCAGCTTTTATCAGGATAAGATTCTGGATACGATTTATATTGGAGGGGGCACGCCGACCACATTGAAGGCACCGGAGCTGGAGCGGCTTCTTTCTTATATTGAAACGAAGCTGGATCTGTCCCATCTGCAGGAATTCACGGTTGAAGCAGGAAGGGCGGACAGCATTACGAGAGATAAGCTGGAGGTTTTAAGGAAGCATGGAGTTACCAGAATTTCCGTGAATCCGCAGACCATGAACCAGAAAACCCTAGATCTGATCGGCAGACGCCACACCGTGGAGCAGGTAAAGGAAGCATTTGCCCTTGCAAGAGAGGTCGGATTTACCAATATTAATATGGATATTATCTTAGGACTCCCGGAAGAGACAGAAGCAGAGGTGCACCATACCATCGATGAAATTGTGGCGATGCAGCCGGACAGTCTGACCGTGCATTCCCTTGCCATCAAACGGGCATCGAAGCTCAGTCAGTGGATTGAGGAAAAGGGAATTTCCATGCTGAACAATACAGAGGAAACCATGAAGATTGCCATGGAGGGGGCAAAGCAGCTCAGGATGGTTCCATATTACCTCTACCGCCAGAAAAACATGTCCGGCAACTTTGAAAATGTCGGTTATGCGACAGAGGGAAACTTTGGCATTTATAACATTCTGATCATGGAGGAGAAACAGACCATCGTAGCATTAGGTGCCGGTTCCATCACCAAGAGAGTCTTCCCCGACGGGCGGATCGAAAGATGCGATAATGTCAAGGATGTGGGACTTTATATTGAGAAGATTGAAGAAATGATGGAACGGAAGAGGAAGCTTCTTTCTGATCCATTAGAATGAGCAATGAGGAAACTGGAACTGTTTGTTTTTAAAAAGGACGAATTCATTTTGTAAAATGAGTTTGTTCTTTTTCTTTACAAATATAGCGGACAGGGATATAGTAATTATATTGAATTATAATTCTTACAAATGGTGTATTCTGAAAACATTGCTTATACAAAATATCAAAAACTAATTCCTAATAAAAAGTGAATATGGAACTTGTAAACAGAGAGTAAATCCGCTATACTATTGTGTATAAAACAATGCAGAATCGGAAAGGCGGTAGAAGGATGGAAGAAATGCAAAATCAGGAATTATGCATTCTGCTGGAAAGTATTCTTGCACTTCTTGAAACTGGTAATGTCGATCGGGCGAAAGAAATTTTACAGAATGCAATTAACAGAATGGATAAAGGATCCACAACCAGTGCGAAGGAATAGCAGTTAACTCTACGGAGCGTGGGTTCCGTTTCTGAATCGTTACCTCTATTATAAAGGTGTAAAAGGGAACCGGACGAATCAGGTGGAGGATGAGGTTATGGATCAGAAAAAGACAGGACAATTTATTGCTGCGCTTCGCAGGAACAGAAATATGACGCAGAGGCAGCTTGCAGAAAAACTGGATATCAGTGAAAAGACTATTTCAAAATGGGAATGTGGAAATGGTTTACCGGAAGTAACCTATATGGAGACCTTATGTGAGATCCTTGGGATTACGGTGAATGAACTCCTGATGGGAGAGCGGATTGACATTGCAAGGCTTCTGCATAAGCTGGATTGCACAAGACTGGAACTGTGCCTGTGTGCATCCTTACATAACTGTATAATGAGCATTTACTGGAAAGAAGCAGGGATGGAAGCTGTTATTGGATTGGAGAAATTCCACAACTGGAAGAGTTCCTGGAACGGTATTTATAGTCATAGAATTTTATATTGTTTAAGATTTGTTTAGGAAAAACCCTTCGTTCTGTTTAAAGCAGCATGTTATGATAGCTGCATAAACAGGACAGAAGGGTTTTTCTGATCTTAAGAAGGAAGGCATAAGAATGAATATAGAATTTCAGATTATGGATTGGATACAGAGCATCCGGACACCTTTGGGGGATGTTGTCCTGCTTTCAGTCCGCATTTGCACAGGATACCTATGGAAATGGTTATAGCGAAAAACTCACCGATATGTCTGCAAGACTGGGATCCGTGCTGACGGTGAACGGGGATTCCTACAATAGCTTGCCATAATTCATATTCTGGACTGCTATAATCCTTTCATGGATTTTGAAGGAAATGCCGTCTTTGTACAATATATTTTAATCGCATGTTCCCTGGTGCTGGGGATGTCCTATATCTTTGCAGACAGGAAAAAGAAACGATAAAGAAAACATTATTCCATGAAGGATGAATATTGCAACGGATGCGGACGAAGAATGCATAAATAAAAAAATCGCACTTGTGAAATGCATTTGTACTGAACGGAAATCTTCCAAACAGACTTGCAAAATGAGAGAAAAGTGAGTAAGGTAGTAAATAAGAAAAGTCTGTGGGGGATTTTTATGGAATTAATAAATCAGATCTTTGCAAAAGAAAATGTAAACAGTGGAAGGCAGATGGAAATTGACCTTGCCAAGGTGGTTTTCGTACTTATGGTGGCTGCCGTACATATTACCATTGACTGTGTACCGGAGGAAGCCCTTTCTACAGGGCTTCCGTATGTATTTGATTCCGTCATCGGAGGACCGATGATTGCACCGGGGCTGATGTTTGCGATGGGAGCCTGTCTTGTTTACAGCAGGAGACAGGGGTGGAAGGATATTTTCCACAGAGGAATTTTTATTTTCATTCTTGGATTTGTCTTAAATCTATGCCGGTATACGATACCGGATCTGATCGGGTACGCAATTTCAGGAGATACCGAAAGGTACCTCGACCCGATCCTGTACCAGACCTTTAATAATGATATTTTTCAGTTCGCGGGACTGGCGTTGATGACCATTGCCCTGTTTCTTAAGTTGAAATTAAAGGATGGAGTCATGGTGGGGATTGCCCTGCTCTGTTCGATCATAGGAACCCTGCTTAACGGAGTGGATGTAGGATCTGTGCCCGGGAATATGATACTTGGGTATTTTGTCGGCGTGGAGGACGCAGCTGGGGAGGTGCTTTCGTATTTCGTGTATCTGAACTGGCTGATCATGCCCGTAAGCGGATATGTCTTTGGCAAGCTTCTGAAGCGTATGAAGGACAAGGATCTGTTTTACCGGATGGCAGTACCGGTCTGCCTGCTTGTGGCGGTTCCTTATTATGTGCTTCGTATCAGAAACCGGATCGGTATGTTCGGACTGGGAGAGTCGTGCTATTATCATGTGACGACGCCGGATGTATTAATCTGTCTGGTGACTGCGATCGGAATGTACGGGATTTATTACTTTATCGGAAAGCATCTGCCACAGAAGGCAGTTGCAGCAGCTTACCGGATCGGTGCAGATATGACCGCCTTTTATTTTATCCACTGGCTGTTCGTTGCAGCTGTCATCTATCTGGGACTGTATCTCATCCGTGGGACACAGATTCTTCCGATGCCGGGGATTCTGATTCTTGCGGTACTGGTAACGGTAGTTTCGCTTGTGCTTGCGGATCTGTGGATGCATAAGTGGAAGAAGGCAGTTTTCAGAAAGTAAGGAATTCCGGAAGCCGGATAATGATAAAAATATGAGATAGAGCAACACGATGCGGAAGAATCAGGAAATCAAAGGAAAGAGGAATTATGAAAAAACGGAAATTGGGAACCAAGGTAATTATATTGATGGTGGTATTTTCACTGCTTATTATTGTATCCACCTGTATTGCAGTTGTGGTGCGGTACCGGGAGGATGCGCTGGAGCGGTCACGTGGACAGGCGTTTGCCTATGCAAAGACGGCAGCAGCTTATATTGACGGAGACAGGATCGAAGGGTACTTAACGACCTTACAGAAGGATGAGTATTATGAGCAGGTGGAGGATTTTTTAAATGCCAGCCAGGACTATTCAGATCTTAAATATTATTATGTCTATGTGCCTTATGAAGATGACCTTGTTTATATCTGGGATGCAAATGAGGAGGAGGGAGCCTGTGAATTAGGTGACCACGAGGATTATATGAAGGGTGGTAAGGAGGTTTCCTTTGCGGCCTTCCAGAAGGAGCCGGAAGAGCGTGCACTGGTTTCCATGGACGAAACCTATGGCTTTATCACATCGGTGGTTTCCCCTGTTTATAACAGTAACGGTGATCCTGTGGCACTTGTCGGCGTGGATATTTCGATGCCCGGCGTCTGGCAGTCGATTGCAAAATTTATTTTTGCAGCGAGCATCAATATCGTGTTGGTGATTCTGGTTTTCAGCGCCGGACTCTTTGCCGTGGTAAGACAAAGGCTGATTCATCCGATCAGCCTGTTAAACAAGGCATCCGGAGAGATGGTAAGCAATCTGGCATCCGGAGAGGTATTCCGGATTGATGTACATACAGGGGATGAGATTGAAGAGCTTGCCCGATCCTTTGAGAAGATGTATGAGGAAGTCGGGGACTACATCCGCAGGCTTTCCGAGGTCACTGCCGAGAAGGAGAGAATCGGTGCAGAGCTTTCTGTAGCAACGAGAATTCAGGCGAATATGCTGCCAAGTATTTTCCCTCCATTCCCGGATCGGAAGGATGTGGACATTTATGCAACGATGCATCCGGCGAAGGAGGTTGGTGGGGACTTCTATGACTTCTTCCTGATCGATTCTTCACACCTTGGTGTCGTGATTGCCGATGTATCGGGCAAGGGCGTACCGGCGGCTCTCTTCATGGTAATTGCGAAGACCCTGATTAAGAACCGTGCCCTGATGGGAGGAACGCCTGCGGAGATTCTGGCTTTTGTAAATAATCAGTTATGTGAAAATAACGAAGAGGAAATGTTCGTAACCGTATGGCTTGGCATCCTGGATCTGACAACCGGCCTGATGACGGCTGCCAACGCAGGACATGAGTATCCCGTACTGAAACGTGCCGGAGGAGAATTCGAGCTGTTCAAGGATAAGCATGGATTCGTTCTGGCCGGAATGGAGGATTCCGGATACTGGGATTATGAAATCAGTTTCGCACCCGGAGATATGCTGTTTGTTTATACGGATGGAGTGCCGGAAGCAACGAACGCACAGAAGGAGCTTTACCGGACAGACCGGATGGTGGAGGCACTGAACCGGCATGCTTCGGAAGGGTGTGAAGGGCTTCTTCATGAAATGAAGGAAGAAATTCAGAGCTTTGTACAGGAGGCTCCGCAGTTCGATGATATTACGATGCTGGCACTGAACTATTACGGACCGGAAGAAACTAAGACTGGGGAATAATTGCTTTTTGTACGAGGAAGCCTCTTGCAGAAGGCGGCAGGATGTGCGATTATTGGTTTGTTGGAGATCAGGTGAAAAACCCGAAATAAAACGGGTAAGCTCAGGCGGTGCTTCGGCACCGCCTTTTTAGAAGGTGGACAGACCATGAATTATACTTATATCGTTCAGTGCAGTGACGGAACGCTTTACACGGGTTGGACGAATGATCTGAATAAGCGCATAAAGGCACACAACAATGGAAAAGGTGCGAAATATACGAAGCCAAGACTCCCGGTAGAGCTTGTCTATGCGAAGGAGCATGCAACGAAGGAAGAAGCCATGAAGGATGAGTACCGCATCAAGCAGCTTTCACGCAAGCGTAAACAGGAGCTGTGTAAGGAGTATGAGGAAGAGCAGAGAGAACTGCAGGAGGAGCATCCGGAGCAGGCTGTTTCGTCTGAGGAAAAAAGCTCCGGGGTCCTGAAAGATAAAGATATCCGGGAACCCTTATTTGAGTTTCTGGAGGAAACCTATGGAAAGGTCCGTATTCTGGAAGAAAAGACCATGGGACGGTCGCGGGCAGATCTTGTGATGGTGGCGCCGGAATGTCTTTATGGCATCGAAATTAAAAGTGATGCGGATACCTATGCAAGGCTCAAAAGGCAGGTAAAGGATTACGATCAATACTATGATTACAATATCGTGGTTGTGGGTTCCACGCATGCCATGCATATCGAAGAACACGTGCCGGATTACTGGGGCATTGTTACGGTGGAGCAGATGAATGGAAAAGCAGACTTTTATTTCCTACGGCTTCCGAAGGAGAATCCGAAGCGGAAATGGGAGAGGAAGATGCAGATTCTGTGGCGTCCGGAGCTTGCCACAATTCAGGAGTGGTTAGCCATGCCGAAGTACAAGGAAAAGAGCAAGCGGTTTGTGGTGCACAAGATTCTGGAACGTGTCCCGGAAAGGATTCCGGAGGAGATATTAAGCAGACAAATCAGTGACATTTTGTTTGAACGGGATTATAATACGATAGCGAAGACTCTGACAGAGTACCGTAAGGCAGAACGGAAGAAGAAGGGAGGAGCATCATGTCGTTACAGAAAGCGGAAGCGTATTTAGAAAGTAAAGGATTTTTGGATCATGTCATTACGTTAGGGGAGTCCACGGCAACAGTGGCACTGGCCGCGCAGGCACTTGGTGTACAGCCCGGAATGATTGCAAAGACCATGTCCTTTTTACAGGGGGATCAGGTGGTTCTGATTCTGACCGAAGGGACGGCGAAGGTAGATAACCGGAAATATAAGGATATCTTCCATGTGAGAGCGAAGATGATCCCCTTTGAAGAGGTGGAAGAAAAGGTCGGCCATGCACCCGGCGGCGTCTGTCCGTTTGGCGTAAATGAGGGCGTTATCGTATACCTGGATGAAAGTCTTAAGAAGTTTGAAATGGTGTATCCGGCAGCAGGGGACGATCACAGCGCAGTAAGATTCACGATCCCGGAACTTGAAAAAGCTGCAGACGCACAGGGCTGGATCGATGTCTGCAAGGAAGAAGCATAGAAACAGAAGAAGCATAGAACTAGAAGAAGTATAGAAATAAAGAAGTGCAGAAACAGTTGAAGAAAAGAAGGAAAATAGGTACAATATTGTTCTGACAGAAACATAACGAGGAAACAGGAAAACAATCCGATCAGAAAGTTGTGGGTACATATGGCGAAGTATACCAGACAGGCGATTATGCTCTGCCTGCTTAAATTACTGGAAGAAAAATCCATCGATAAGATCACGGTCAAGGATATCTGTGAAAGATGTGAAATCAACCGGAATACCTTTTATTACTATTTCAGTGATATTTATGAGGTGCTCGATGCATTAATTGAATATGAAACAGAGCAGTCTTTGAAGGAAGAGGATGCAGAAGCCTCTTTTTATGAGGAGCTTTTGCAGAAGTATCATCTGGTTTTGAATTACCGGAAAGCAATCGGGCATCTGTATGCTTCGAAGAACCGGGAGCTGATATCAAATTATTTTTATACGGTCACGGAAGCCTTTGTCATGAAGCATGTGCAGAAGGAAGCAGAAGGGATGGATGTGCCGGAAGAGGAGATCAAGTTTATTGTGGACTTTTACAGTAATTCGCTGATTGGAATGATGCTCCGGTGGATTAAGGAAAAAATGCCGGCAAAAAAGGACCATCTCATTGAACAATGGTCCATGTCCTATCAGGCTACCGTGAAGATCCTGTTGCAGGGGTGTCTTGCCGAGCAGCATCCGGGAGCTTCGGTGTTTAAGCGCCAAGCTCACGATCCTTTGCCATAAAGAATAATGCAATCGTATCGGGGCCGACATGGCTTCCGGTACAGTAATCATAAGAAGTGTTGATGAAGCCCCGCAGCTTCAGGCGCTTCTTTATTTCTTCCATCACATAAAGAGAATCTTCATACGCATCGGCATGGGCAATGCCGATGATCTGATTTTCAGGATCTACGATGTTATCACAGACTAAAGAAACCAGTGCATTTAAGGCAGCCTTACGTCCACGGCATTTCTTAAACTGTACAATGTAGCCGTCCTTATTTCCACGAAGAATCGGTTTGATGTTCAAAATGTTTCCAACAAAAGCTGCAGAACCGGAAAGACGGCCTGTTTTAGCAAGATATTTTAAATCACCTACGGTGAAAACGCCGTTCATTTTAGCCGGATAGGTTTTGAGTATGTCATAAACTTCGTCAATTTCCATTCCCTTGTCACGCATTTCGCTTGCATAGATGGCGAGAATTCCCTGTGCAAGAGAAGCATTTAAGGCATCGATAATCCGGATTTTGCGTCCCATCGGAGGATTCTCCATCAGCTCTTCCATGGCAATCCGGGCAGAGTTATAGGTGCCGCTGATATTCTTGCTTAAGGAAAAATATAACACATCCTCACCGTCTTCCATAACCTTACGGAAAGCGGCTTCAAAGTCTCCGGTACTGATGAGGCTTGTCTTGACATCGGCGCCGTTGCGCATGGCGTCATAATAGGTCTTACCCTTCGCACGTTCCTCTTCATAAGTCAGCTCGGGATCAAAGCATATCAGCTTTTCTCCATTCACATAATTAACAAAGGAAAGTACCTTAATATGATACTGCTTAACAAGTTCTGCGGGGATGTTTGCTGCGGAATCTACAATGATCTGAAACATATCTTTGTCCTACCTATAATTATTTTCCTCTCCATTTTATGTAGTAAATGAAACTATGTCAAGTGATTTTGCAAAATCAGACATTTTTCAAGGAATGCCTGAAATTTAGGACGTAAGCGTTTCTTTGTCCATAGGATACCGGGAAGAAATAAGTTATTCTTTATTTGACAGTGAAGGAGGCGGATAGAAATGAAAAATTTGAAGATGATAAAAAATATATATCTGTTATTGATTGTGTGTTCCATTCTGGTAGGAGCGGTATTGCTGATCTGGCCGCAGATGGGGGTCAGTGTGATGTGTAAGGTCTATGGCGTGTTCCTGCTGATCTATGGACTTGGCAAGCTTTCCGGATATTTTACCGGTGACCTGTTCCAGCTGGCATTTCAGTATGATTTCGGACTGGGTATTGTTTCCCTGATCCTTGGATTTGTTCTGTTATTAAGAACAGAGCACATTGTAGAATTCCTGGCTGTGTGCATCGGAATTTTCATGCTGGTGGATGCCGCCTTAAAGATCCAGACTGCAATTGATGCAAAGAAATTCGGGATCAGCAAATGGTGGCTGATTCTCATGATGGCTATTATGGTTGCTTTTGTGGGAGCATTGTTGCTGCTTGCTCCGTTCGAGACAGGAAGCGTTCTGGTGCGTGTGCTTGGACTTAGTATCTGCATTGACGGTATCATGAATCTGATTGTGGTAATGAGTACGGTACGCAGCATCCGTCGCAGCAGGGAAGATGTGATTGATATAGAGCTGTAAGAGAGCAGTCGGAGGAGAGAACCGGAATATCGGGAATCGTACTCCGGGAAAGAATAAGAAACAGAAGCAATGATAGGAACAGAAAGAAGGAATAAGGATGATTTCAAAAATAACTCCTTTACTGATGATATTGGTAATCGCATCGATATTAGGTTATATGACGGAGAATATCTGGGTGGGACTCCGGTTCGGTTATTGGGATAACCGGGGCATGATGATGCCTGGACTTCTTGGATATGGCATGGCAATTGTGGGATTGTATCTGATTCTCGGACTGCCGCAGAAGCCGATACTGTTTGGACATGAGTTTTTCTTTGAAAATTCTCTGCAGGGCATTGTGTTCTACTATGTGGCAGCAGGGGTGCTTGTATCCGTAGCAGAGATTGTCTTAGGAAACTTTGTGGAAAAGCACTGTGAGATTGTCTGGTGGAATTATACGGGACTGCCGCTTCACATTGGCAAGTATACCTCCGTTCCGACCTCGATGGGCTTCGCAGCAATGATTACCCTATTTATGGGATGCGTTTTCCCGAGGTTATATGCCTGGGTGGTACAGATTGAGAATCCGTCCCTGTCAATTCTGACCTTTGCCCTTACAGGACTTCTTATTATGGATTTCGGCTATGCAGCCAGATATATGATCCGGAATAAGCGGGTAAACAGGCTGTGGCAGATCGAATGGAAGGGTGGCTTCGCTGTTCATAAGATGCAGGAGAAGGAAAACTGGGAGAACGTTTCCACCGATCAGAAGTATCAGTTTTAATTGGTGGTTCGGAATAAACCGAACAAAAGCATAGTCCCACGATTATTATAATGCGATTGTGCTAAATTTAATATCAATGGAATATAGTTTAATGGATAGAATGATAAGCAAGAATAGTCATATATAGTGTGAAAAAGATCACACGTTCTGGCTATACAAGGGTAAATATAAATTGTAAAATAAACACAATAATAAAAATATGTAGAAAAAATTCATATTTGGGTGTATAACATCATCTTCTGGTTGATATTGTGTTATTAGGGGATACATAGGATGTATAAAGAAACATATAGAGAATTGAGCCATGGAACAGATGAAGTATCGGCTGGGAGAATAAAAGCAGATGGCTTTGAGATACGAGGTAGTTCTGATAGTTGGTGTGGGCGTGGCATCTATTTTTATGATATTAAGAAAAAAGCATGGTGGGCGGCAAAAAGAAAATGCGAGGAAATAAGAAAGAAAACGGGCAAAAAAATTAAACCAACTGTCCTTTTTGCCGATATTATTGATATAGAAGATGATAAAATATTTGATTTGCGGGCGTACAAAGATTTATGCGATTTTGAACGGGAAATAAGCCATTTATTTGGTGAATATTCATTTGAATTATCAGGCATAGAAGATGTGGAAAAAATTATTGTATTAAGAGCACTTTTCATTAGTTATTATGCAGATCGAAACGATAAAAAATTGGTTATAGGAAATTTTAGGCAGCGTCCGCAGCCAATGTATGAGCATGCTATAGAATTTTCAAATAGTCTGGATATGATCTTTGGAATAGAAACCATATATTGTGTTAAAGATAAAACTATAATTGAAAATATTCATTAAGGAGGTCAGATAGATGAGAAAAATGGGATTAGATGATTTTATAAGATACGCAAAAGAGCAATTTGACTGTGAAATTTCTGTTAAGAAGTCTTATAAGCCAGATACTTTTGCGGATATTTTTGGTACCAGCTTTCTTAATGATAAGTATGGTGTAGAAGTGGAAATGGTAGATAGCTTTGAAAGTGATATAAGTTACGAGAATGCCACGATAGATGTGCAGCTTACTATTGATGATGGAATGGGCGGTATTTATAGTAGTAATGTTGGACTAGCGGCATAAAGAGGTATATATGGAATTAAATAAGATGAAATCTAATTTGAAAATGAATAATTTGTATTTTAGTTCCTGCTCTGTAGAACGAGCGTGTAAAGTAGAAAACGGAGAATGTAAAGCTGATTTGCAACGTAGTATTGTTCAAACGGGCGAGCATGAATATGATGTAGAATTGGAATTGACAGTACAAAAGTGTGATTTGTCAGTGGCAATTGTTGCAAAAGCGCATTTTGAGTATGAGGCAGAAACATATGAAATGGAGGCGAGCATCGTAAAAACTAATACAGTTGCGATCATGTTCCCATTTATTCGTAGTCAGGTTACTCTGTTAACTACACAACCAGGAATGACTCCAATAGTTTTACCACCCATAAATACAAGAAAATTTGAGTAATATTAACGCAAGAGGCTATGCAGTCGCATAGCCTCTTGTTGTAGTATCCATCGTAACGGAAAACGCTCTTGTCAGTTCCACTTATAGGTAGGACTTACCTGACATTTGCTAATCAAAAGTGTTTTGATGATAGTATGTGGCGTGGAAATTCCCCGCCGTTCGGTGGACCAGGGTCTTTCGACCAGCCCTTAAATCAGTTATTATTGACTTGTTCTATTATCGTAAGCGAAATATTCAAAAATGTCAATTACTATTTCGTAATCTGTTACTATCCGTCAGAGGCAGAAAAAGTATTCTTCTTGTCATTCATGTCGAAAAATCTGTAATTCATGTAAACTTCCCCACAAAAAGAAGAAAAAAGTGTATGATGCCTTATGAAAATAAAAAAGGAAATCCAAGGAGGAAAACAGGTTATGAAAAGAAAGTGTTTAGCAGTATTACTGGCAGCAACAATGGTATTTACGATGGTTGGATGCGGAAGTAAAGATAAGGAGGTTAACGGGGATTCCAGTACGGAAGCTACAGAGTCCGTGGCAGAAGATACAGAGGAAACAGAAGAGGAAGAAGCCATAGAAGACGCAGAAGAAGCAGAGGACGTAGAAGACGTTCAAAGCAGTGAGGAAGACAATGAAGCACTGGCAGCAGAGGTCGGAGAATTCTTAAATGGCACTGTCTGGGCAGGAGCGAATACCGATTACACACTTGTCATGGCATTCTTACTGTCCGCAGATGAATACTATATCGGAATTACCGATGCAGAAGGAAATATCGAAGAGCATCAGGGCACATGGGATATTGATTATGACAATATCTATCTTTATGAAAATGATGCACTTATGGATACCTTAAGCTGGGATATGGCAGAGGATGGATCAGAATTCTATATCATGGTTGACTCTTCCCAGACAACCTTCGGACTGATCCAGACCGATTCCAACAATCTTGAAGACAGCCTGGATGCAATCGCAGAAGAGGTGTTTGGATCAAACTAAGTTAGGAACTGATGTAGGGGATATTCCGGAATTGCTGTAAAGCTTCGGCTTTGAGTTGCCATGTATCCAGAGAAGCTGCCAGTGGCAGGTTCGGTTGGTGACAGTAGATATAGGAGAAAACGAATAAATGAAAAAGCATATATATATATATGAAAAAGTAATAACTATAATATTATCATTTGTAATGATTGTAGGATTGCTTGGGGGAATGAAGCTGGATGCGAGAGCAGAAGAAAGAACAATTGATTTGGCTAGTTATATAAAAGATCATTTAGGGAAGACGATAGATTTAGGAACCATATCGGGAGATAGCAGCATCAAAGCGAAAGTGACATATAGCATGGGCTTGTGTTATATGTCTGGGGTTCTTGTGGATGAAAGGAAGGATGATTATAGTAATGGTGCTGCTGGTGCTGGTAGTAGTATAGATACCGCTCTTAATGGTATCAAAAATCCAGGGGTAATGTCATTGGATTTGACCCGAATTGAAGGAATCGACCCCCAATTAACATATAGCTTGCAAATATATGGCTGGAAAGAGGATGGGAGAGAAGAATATCATATATTTCTATACCTTTCTATAATAACAATTGATACGTTAAATATAACGGTTACCCAACCAGAAGCAGGCCAACCATTGCCTACTGTAGAGAATGGTGGTGTGAATGTCACAGAGGGAGCTGAGGTGACTGAGGTTAAATGGGATGCGCATATTGATGGCAGTCTAACTGAAGTGGCAGATGGGGTAAAAGCAGAATATAACACTCAGTATGTGCTGAATGTCAGGGTAAAGGCTAAAGATGGTTACAAGTTTGGAGACAGGGTGGTGTATGACGCAACAATAAATGGTGAGAGAACCGGAGTATCAAGTGGGGGGGGAGAAAGGTACTCTGTGGTTTTCAAAGTATTTTCCGAAAACAGATTTAGACCCATATGAAATTAGACGTGTGGATATAACAGTTCCACAGCCTGTTGCTGGAGAAAGCTTACCAGATGTTACGCAGGTAACACAAAGCATAACCGGGGCTAAAGTAGAGAGCTTGGAATGGCATGAGGGAGAAAGTTTAGCAGGACCGGATGTAACAGGTGGAAAGGCGAAAGGCAATACCATATATACTGTGCGAATTCGGTATGATGCAGAGGAGGGATATTCATTTGGAGCATACCCAAGCGCAACAGTGAATAGCCAGTATGCAAATTGGGAGATTTGGGATAAGGAACACAAAATATTTTGTGTTATATATAGATTCCAAGCAAAAGGTTCAGACCAAGCAAACACAATTAACTCAGTAAACATAACAATTGATCTACCAGTAGGGGGACAGCCATTTCCCACAACATGTACGATTTCACCATCTGGAGTTAAAGTGACGAAAGTTAAATGGCTTGAAGGAGCTACGGAAGTAACAGGTACAGCAGGTTATAATACAGTATATCAGGCGAAGATTTACTTTGAACCAGAAAGTAACTATGAGTTTGGAAGTGGTGTACAGGTAACAGTAAATGGTGAATCTAAGTCATGGTATAATGATGGTGGTTACCATGTTGGGGCTTTGTTTCAAACAGGAGCAAAACCTTCCGATGAAGGAGTTAAGATAACCGATGGTAATGACGCTACATATAAACCAGGCAGTAATGAATCATTAACTTTCCGTGGAAGTGGGGAACTTGCTGATTTCCAATACGTCAAGGTTGATGGAAGCGAAGTTGATCCTAAAAATTACGACAAGAGCAAAGGATCAACGATTATTACCTTTAAACCGAATTATTTGGCAACTCTTAGTATTGGTAAACATACCATAGAAATGGTTTGGAATGTGAATAGAGCAGAGAAGTCAGCAAAAGGCTCCTTCTATATTGGAGAAAAGAGTGGAGAAGTTGTACCCGGAAATACCGGTACCACGCAGTCTGCAAACAATACAGAATCAAAGCCCAGACACGTTTGCAGCTTCGAATGGGTAATCACACTTGACCCGACAACGGGAGCAGATGGTCTGGAGGAATACAAGTGTACCGGCTGTGGAGTGGTGCAGGAATCACATCCGATTCCTGCAAGTGTTGCAGTGGTTAAGGACTTTTACGGGAAAGTAAAGGAGGCTCCGGAAAAGGGAAGCATCACCTATGATTCCGGTAAGCTTTATACCATCAGCGATTACATTTTGAAGAAAATGGCAGAGCGTAATGATGTGGCTGTAACGGTTAAGTTTGAGTATCAGAATAAAAAGTATCAGCTTATCTTCCCGGCAGGTTTGGATTACAGTGCCGTATTAAACGATGAAGAAACCATGTATGGATACTTTGGTGCAGCGGCTAAATTAGGTCTTAAAGTAGTAGAATTGTAAAGGAGGAAATAAATAAATGAAAAAGCATATATATATATGAAAAAAGCGTTAGCTTTTGCATTGGCTTTTGCAATGATTGTAGGATTCTGGAGTGGAATAACACTGGATGTAAGGGCTGCATCGAAGTATATTCGGTTGAGCGATTATGCGGATGGGAAAAATTTTAATAAGGTAAAGGATTTTGGAATTATAACTGCAGATAAATATAGTGATATTGGAGTTCTTGCATCATCGGGGGATAATTATACAGCTAATATCTGGCTTATGAATGCGAAAAAGGAGGATTATAGTACAGCTACTCATACCGAGGTTACTAGTTTTGGGTCGGTGGATGGCTATACTAAATCATTTTATATACGTGAAAGTGATAAAATAACGCAAGGATCGAGCTATTATCTGCAAGTAATGGTATCTGTATCAGGTGGCAAATATAACGTATATTTCTATCTTACCAAGTGTAATGATTACGTAGAGAAGACAATTGATATAACAGTTCAAAGCCCGGAGGGGGGAGTGGAACTCCCGAGCGAGGCACCGACTTCATACTGGGCTTCAAAGGGAACAATTCGGTGGAAAGAAAATGGAAATGTAGTGGATTATAGTGTAGCAAAATACGATACAAAATACACCATGGAGATTCAGTACGACGCAGCTGATGGATATGTATTTGCTGACAATGTGACTGCAAAGGTAAATAATAAGTCGGCAAGGTTTAAGATAGTAGCTGGTACAGATAATAAATCGTGTTTGGTTACATATACATTCCCGGCAACAGGTTCGGCTCCGGTACAGGAGATTAACTCGGTAGCCATAACGATTGAGAAACCGGAAGCCGGAAAGGCGCTGCCTACCGTAGGAAATGGTGTGAGTGTTAGTACACCGGGAGTTAAGGTGGATGATGTTATATGGTATAAAGGCAAAGGGAGCAATCCAGTAACAGGTACAGCCGGTTATAATACGACATATACGGCAACGGTCATTTTGATATTGGAAGAAAATTCAAATTATCAGTTTGCACCCCCTGTGCAAGTAACGATAAATGATAAAGAAAGAGGCTCTTTCGAGCTTAGTAATGGTAAGTTGTTGATTACAAATGTAGATTTTCCTGCAACAGATCCAGACCCGGCAAAGACAATTAATTCAATAGACATAAACATTGACCTGCCAGTAGGAGGACAACCATTTCCAAGTGAGGTACCATCCCTATCAAATGCTACGGGAATGATTGAGTGGATGAAACAGGGTGGAGTAGGAGTGAGTGGTTTGGCAGAATACGATACGAAATATATCGCGCAGATTGAGTACGAAGCAAAGAATGGATATGTATTTGCTGACAATGTGACTGCATCGGTAAATGGTGAGCCAGCAAGCTTTATGATAATAGAGGGTACGAATAATAAAAATTGCTTGATTACACGTACATTCCAGACAGCGAAAGAAGGGCAGGCACAGACGGTTTCCAACATCGAAATAACAGTTCCGCAGCCGGTGGGTGGACAAGCCCTGCCAACTATTTCCGATGTAAAGCAAACGGTAACCGGGGCTAAAGCAACGAAAATTTTGTGGTGTGAAGGAGACAACACAGAAGGTAAACCTTATGTGACGGGGAATGCAAAATATAATACCGTATATACAATGGTGATCACATATGAAGCAGAGGATGGATTTATCTTTGGTAATAACACCACTGCAACAGTGAATGGTAATCCAATAAAGTTTTTGATATCAGGGTTTTCAAAAGACAAGAAGGGCGAAGTTACATATACATTTCCAGCAACCGATCCAGAAACAACACACACAATTAATTCGGCAGCTATAACGGTTGATTCACCGGAAGCCGGAAAGCAACTACCTACTGTAAAAAATGGAGTGAAGGTTTTTGCAACAGGAGTTAAGGTGGCAAAAGTTGAGTGGAGTGCAGATGGCAAGGCAGTAACAGGACTGGCGGGTTATAATACTGTATATACAGTAAAAGTTTATTTGGATACAGAAGACAACTACGAGTTTGGAACTGATATGTCGGCAACAGTAAATAATACGTCAGCAACGGTTTCTACTGATGGTAGTTCCAAGTATGTCACATATACATTCCCGAAAACGGAAACAGAGCCGGTACAGACGATTTCTTCCATCGAAATAACAGCTCCGCAACCGGAGGCAGGGCAAAAATTGCCATATTTTCCTGATGTAACGTATGAGACAACCGAGGCTAAAGGTACGGGTATTAATTGGTATGAAGGAAAGGACGCGAGTGGAGCCGATGTGGCGGGTAAGGAGGCAGAATATAATACCGTATATACAATGCGTATTCGATATGAAGCAAAGGACGGATTTATGTTTGGAAGTAACACAACTGCAACGGTGAATGGTAATATGGCAGGCTGTGAGATGTCTGGTACAGATGTGTGCTATGTCACATATACATTCCCGGCAACCGATCCAAAACCTTCCGATGAAGGAGTTGAGATAACCGAAGGCAATGACTCTACATATAAACCAGGCAGTAATGAATCATTAACTTTCCGTGGTAGTGGGGAACATGCTTATTTCGACCATGTTGAGGTTGATGGAATTATAGTTGATAGAACAAATTACGATGTGCGTGAGGGTTCAACAATTATTACTTTTACGCCAGAATATCTGGCAACTCTTACTAATGGTTCACATACCATAGAAATGTTTTGGAATATCAATGGAGCAGAAAAGTCAGCAGCAGCTTCTTTCCACATCGAGGAAAAGAGTGGAGAAATTGTACCCGGGAATACCGGTACCACGCAGCCTGCAGACAATACAGAATCAAAGCCCAGGCACGTTTGCAGCTTCGAATGGGTAATCACACTTGACCCGACAACGGGAGCAGATGGTCTGGAGGAATACAAGTGTACCGGCTGTGGAGTGGTGCAGGAATCACATCCGATTCCTGCAAGTGTTGCAGTGGTTAAGGACTTTTACGGGAAAGTAAAGGAGGCTCCGGAAAAGGGAAGCATCACCTATGATTCCGGTAAGCTTTATACCATCAGCGATTACATTTTGAAGAAAATGGCAGAGCGTAATGATGTGGCTGTAACGGTTAAGTTTGAGTATCAGAATAAAAAGTATCAGCTTATCTTCCCGGCAGGTTTGGATTACAGTGCCGTATTGAACGATGAAGAAACCATGTATGGATACTTTGGCGCAGCGGCTGAATTAGGTCTTAAAGTAACCGAGCAATAACCGGGTAATAACTGGACAACAACCGGACAATAGCCGACAACAGATGGATTATTAATTAAAGAAAAAGGTATTGAACAGTTACGAAGAAAGAAAAGGGCAGCAGGATTTTCCGTTGTATGTGAGGAATTTCCGGCTGCCCTTTTGAATTTGTAAGAATACAGTAACCATTCAGAAAGATCCATTTTCACGGAATGCCGCACCAGGAATAAAGGGGTGGTTCAGCTTAACATCCCGCCTAACATGCCTCCGCCGGCACAGAGGGCAAGTACAGTAAGTGTATGCATGGTGGACAGATCACCGGGCGTTTTCATCACCATGGACAGAATCAACAGGATGATAAAGTAAATGCTTCCTGCAAGCAGGCCCCAGAGAAATTTGCGGCTTCCTTCCCGTTTTCCGGTGATGAAGCCGGCAAAGAAGGTGGTAATGACATAGATTGCGGTGATACAGACCGTAACGATTCCCTCCGAAAACCGCAGCCGGTACATGAGAAATGCCAGAAGCAGCAAAAGGATACCGGTTAAGATGGCACAGAACAGAAGGCATTTGAAGAAAAACAACAGTCTTTCATTTACCTGAAGCTTTGTTTTCATAATATTTTGTTTCCCTATGTGTGTTTTATGTAATATTTATATGTAGGTTCTTGACACAGAATACCCGTTATTGTATCATTTTTAGCAATAGACAGCCGAAAGGCATTAGAAAGAAGGAGTGATTTTAATTTTGGATACCGATGGTGTCATGCAGCTTATTGCACTTATTATTTTAGTTTTGTTATCTGCGTTCTTTTCTTCCGCAGAAACGTCACTGACAACAGTGAACAGGGTAAGACTTAAAACCCTTGCAGAGGAAGGAAACAGGAGGGCGAAGACCGCACTGGAGGTTTTGGATAAATATGGAAAGATGCTCAGTGCGATTCTGATTGGCAATAATATTGTCAACCTGTCGGCCTCCGCACTGGCAACGACACTTGCGATTCATATTCATTTTACAGTCGGAATTGCGACGGCCATCCTGACGGTGGTGATTCTGATTTTTGGTGAGATCGTACCGAAGAACATGGCAATGATTAATTCAGAAAAGATGGCTTTGCTGTATGCTTCCATGATTTCCGGGCTGATGAAGCTTCTGACACCGCTTATATTCGTGATTGATTCCCTGGCAAAGGGCATTATGAAGCTGTTCCGGGTGGATGCTGATAAGAAGACCGCCATGACGGAGAACGAGCTTCGTACCTATGTAGAAGTCGGACATGAGGATGGTGTCATTGAATCCGAAGAGCGCGAGATGATTTATAACGTGTTTGATTTCGGGGATGCCGTAGCCAAGGATGTCATGATTCCCAGAATTGATATGGTGACCGTGGATAAGGAAGCAACCTACGAAGAGGTTATGGAAGTGTTCAAGGACTGTATGTATACCAGAATCCCTGTTTTTGAAGAGGATAAGGATAATATTATCGGTCTGATCAATATTAAGGACTTTATTCTTGTCGAGGATAAAGCGAAGTTCAAGATCAGTGATATTCTGCGGCAGGCTTATTATACATATGAATTTAAAAAGACAGCAGATCTGCTTGTAGAGATGCGCCAGAAGTGCTTCAATGTGGCATTTGTACTGAATGAATATGGCGGTACAGCCGGTATGATTACTCTTGAAGATCTCCTGGAAGAGATCGTTGGCGAGATCCGTGATGAATACGATTCCGATGAGGAACAACTGATCCAGAAGATGCAGGATCGTACCTATCTCGTAGAAGGCAGCATGAAGCTGAGTGATATCAATGATGAACTCGGAACAGATCTGCAATCCGAGGATTATGACTCAATCGGAGGACTGATCATCGAGCATCTTGACCGTGTGCCGGAGGACGGTGCACAGATTGTCACAGACCAGGGAATCCGGCTGCAGGTACAGGGAGTGAGCCAGAATCGTATTCTGAAGGTGATTATGGAGCTCCCGGAAGAGAAAGAACCGGAAGACAATCCGGAGAAAGATTCCGAAAAAGAAAAATAAACACTTTCCCAAACATCACATTTATGTTATACTATCGAAGTGAACGTCATAATGACGATATCAGGTAAGTTTTTAGATCAGGATATAAAGGAGATATAGGATTATGAAGAGAATTAAGACTTTAGTTACCAGAGATTTAAAGGAATCCATGAAGAAGGGCGGATGTGGTGAGTGCCAGACTTCCTGTCAGTCTGCCTGCAAGACTTCCTGTACCGTAGGAAACCAGACCTGTGAAAAGGCAAAATAAGTATCGAATATAAGTAAGTGAACATAAGCAGCGGCTTACGTCGCTGCTTATATTGCGTATGTGTAGAGCACTTAGTGAAAGCAGGCTGAGGGCGAAGTTTGAACTTAGTGCGAACCGGTCCGGAACATTTAACGAATGCAGGTCGGCAACGCAGCATAAGTTTAGTTGCCATGCATATGAGAAAATGATCCAGTGGATCATTTTTGAGTAAGAGGGACAAGTAGAATACAAACACAAAAAGGATATAGAAAAGTGATACATCAATATATTAATAATGGATACAACATCGTTCTGGATGTGAACAGCGGCTCTGTGCATGTGGTCGATCCATTAAGCTATGAGCTGATCGCATTAGCTGATAAGCGCCTTGAAGAAGGAAGGTCCGAAGAGGAGATTCTTACAGGGGCAAAGGAGCAGTTCAAGGATCAGTATTCCGAAGAGGATATTACCGAAGCACTTGGTGAGATCTGGGAGCTAAAGGAGCTTGGACAACTGTTTGCACCGGACATTTATGAGAATTATATTTTTGATTTTAAGAAGCGTCAGACAGTTGTGAAAGCACTCTGCCTTCATATTGCACATGACTGTAACCTCGCCTGCCGTTACTGTTTTGCAGAAGAGGGCGAATATCATGGAAGACGGGCACTGATGAGCTTTGAAGTCGGAAAGAAGGCACTGGATTTTCTTGTTGCCAACTCCGGAAACCGTGTGAATCTGGAGGTGGACTTCTTCGGCGGGGAGCCGTTGATGAACTGGCAGGTGGTTAAGGATCTTGTCGAGTATGGAAGAAGCCTGGAGGAGCCTAATCATAAGAAGTTCCGTTTTACCCTGACAACCAACGGGGTACTGTTAAACGATGATATTCTTGAATTTGTAAATAAGGAAATGTCCAATGTGGTTCTGAGCATTGACGGACGTAAGGAGGTCAATGATAAGATGAGACCGTTCCGTAAGGGACAGGGCAGCTATGATCTCATTGTTCCGAAGTTCCAGAAGGTAGCAGAGAGCCGTGACCAGATGAACTATTATGTAAGAGGTACGTTCACCCGTAATAATCTGGACTTTTCAGAGGATGTGAAGCATCTGGCAGATCTTGGCTTTGAGCAGATTTCCGTAGAGCCGGTGGTTGCAGAGAGCACCGAGCCCTATGCATTACAGGAGGAGGATCTTCCGACACTGCTTGACCAGTATGATAAGCTGGCAGTCGATCTTTTGAAGCGTCATAAGGAAGGAAAGGGAGTGAATTTCTTCCACTTCATGATTGATCTGCAGGGAGGCCCCTGTGTGGCAAAGAGATTATCCGGCTGTGGATCGGGTACGGAATATCTTGCGGTAACACCGTGGGGAGATTTGTATCCGTGTCATCAGTTTGTCGGCAGGGAGGAATTCCTGATGGGAAATGTGGATGACGGAATTGTCCGCACGGACATCCGGGATGAATTCAAGACCTGCAACGTTTATGCGAAAGAAAAATGCCGCAATTGTTTTGCCAAATTTTATTGCAGTGGCGGTTGCGCTGCAAATTCCTATAATTTCCATGGCAGGATCAATGACACCTATGATCTTGGCTGTGAATTGCAAAAAAAGCGTATAGAATGCGCAATTATGATAAAAGCCGCATTAGCGGAGGAGGAAGAGTAAATGAAAAAGAACAAAGCGATCATTTTGCTGCTGGTATTTGTATTATTACTGGCAGGACTTGGTTACACTGCGACAGTCGGACTTGGCGTAGATGGTTCCGGATCTGCAGGAAGCATTAATCTGGGTCTTGATTTGGAGGGTGGTGTAAGTATTACCTATCAGGTTGTCGGGGATGAAAAGCCCAACAACGAGGATATGAGCGATACCATTTACAAGCTGCAGCAGCGTGTCGATGGTTACAGCACAGAATCTGTGGTATATCAGGAAGGTGATGACCGGATCAATATTGAAATCCCGGGTGTTTCTGATGCCAATGCGATTCTGGAGGAACTTGGAAAGCCGGGTTCCCTGTACTTTATCCGTCAGACCGATTCCGATGGAAACTTAAATTACCAGTATACCGGAACGGATGAGGAAGGACAGCCGGTTTACACATTGATGAAGAGCATCGAGGAGCTTCAGGCAGACGGTTCCATCGTATTAACCGGTACCGATGTTAAGAATGCAGAACGCAGATCTTATCAGAACCAGATGAAGAACTATGAATTTGTAGTAAGTCTTACCATGACACCGGAAGGTGTACAGAAGTTTGCGGATGCAACCACGAATGCTTACCAGAATAGCGAGAGTATTGCGATTTATTACGATGGAAAGATCATCAGTGCGCCGAATGTCAATGAGCCGATTCTCGGAGGCGAGGCACAGATTACCGGTAACTTTACAAGTGATGAAGCAGAGCAGCTTGCTTCCACAATCCGTATCGGTGGCTTGAAGCTGGAGCTTGAAGAGCTTCATTCCAAGATCGTAGGTGCACAGCTTGGTGAGGAAGCAATTTCTACCAGTATTAAAGCAGCAATCATCGGTTTTGTCGTGATCGTGCTTTTCATGATCCTTGTTTACCGTATCGCCGGTTTGGCAGCCAGCCTTGCACTGGGATTATATGTCGAACTGATTGTCATTCTTCTGGATGCCTTTGATATTACATTGACCTTACCGGGTATTGCCGGTATTATCCTTTCCATTGGTATGGCGGTCGATGCAAACGTAATTATTTTTGCCCGTATCCGTGAGGAGATTGCGAAGGGCAAGACTGTCCGTTCTGCAATTGATACCGGATTTAAGAAAGCAACCTCCGCGATCGTGGATGGTAATATTACAACCCTGATTGCAGCAGCCGTTCTTGCAATTATGGGAACCGGTACGATTAAGGGATTTGCCTACACCCTTGCCTTAGGTATTGTATTATCCATGTTCACCGCAATGGTAGTGACCAGAACCTTAATGAATGTCTTCTATGCACTTGGTGCAAAGAGCGAGAAGTTATACGGAACAGCCAAAGAAAAGAAGGCTGTAAACTTTACCTCCAGGAAGGCTGTATTCTTCACCATTTCCATCGCTGTAATTTTAGGCGGATTCGTATTTATGGGAATCAATAAGGCAGGTGGAAAGAATGCCCTGAACTACAGCCTTGAATTTATGGGTGGTACTTCCACGAATGTTACCTTTAATGAAGATATGTCCCTGCTTGATATTGATGAGAAGGTCGTACCGTTAATTGAAGATATTACCGGTGACGGTAATGTTCAGACCCAGAAGATTGACGGAACAACCGAGGTCATCTTCAAGACCCGTACCCTGGATGTGGCAGAACGTGAAGAGTTCAAGAATGCCATGGTTGAGAATTTCAGCGTGGATGCAGAGAAGATCACGGCAGAATCCATCAGTGCAACTGTAAGTAATGAGATGCGCTCCAATGCGATCCTTTCCGTGCTGATTGCAGCCGTATGTATGCTGGTTTATATCTGGTTCCGTTTCAAGGATATCCGTTACGGTGCAAGTGCCGTAGCTGCCCTGTTACATGACGTACTGGTTGTACTTGCGTTCTATGCGGTGGTGAGAATTTCCGTTGGTAATACCTTCATTGCATGTATGCTGACCATTGTTGGTTATTCCATCAATGCGACCATCGTTATCTTCGACCGTGTTCGTGAGAACATGCAGAACATGGGCAGGAAGGAAACGCTTGATGAGGTTGTGAACACCAGTATCACCCAGACCTTATCCCGAAGCGTATTTACTTCCCTGACAACCTTTATCATGGTTGCAGCGCTATATGTATTCGGAGTTTCCTCCGTAAAGGAATTTGCACTTCCCTTGATGGCAGGTATTCTTTGCGGTACGTATTCCTCCGTCTGCATCACAGGATCCCTGTGGCTGGTACTTCGTAAAGTATTTCCGCAGAAGAATGCGTAATTAATAAGAATGATAAAAGGCTTGCTGCTTGTATGGCGGCAAGTCTTTTTCGGTCTATGGGGGTAAAAATGGAAAAATGGATGCTGGCTGCCAGGAAGGCAGATTTTGATGCGATTGCACAGAAATTTCATATATCACCGGTACTGGCGAGGATTCTCCGGAACCGGGATCTTGTGACAGAACAGGAGATTGACCGGTTTTTGAATGGAACGCTTGCAGATCTTCATGATCCTTCTCTATTAAAAGGAATGCAGGAGGCCGGTCAATGTCTTTTTCGGAAGATCGGACAGAGGGTGAAAATCCGTATCATCGGGGATTACGATGTGGACGGTGTGTGTTCCGCGTATATTCTGCTGCGGGGTCTGCGGCTTCTTGGTGCAGATGTGGATACCGTGATTCCACACCGGATGAAGGATGGATATGGACTGAACGATCATCTGATTGAACAGGCAAAGGAGGATGGCATTGATACGATACTTACCTGTGATAACGGGATTGCTGCAGCCGATCAGATCCGCCTTGCGAATACCTGTGGAATGACGGTTGTTGTGACCGATCACCATGAGGTTCCCTATGAGGAGCAGGAGGGGGAACGGATTTACCGGCTGCCTCCTGCAGCCGTCGTAATTGATCCGAAGCAGGAGGAGTGTCCATATCCTTATAAGCAGATCTGCGGGGCAGTGGTTGCTTATAAGCTGATCCGGTATCTGTTCCGGGAGGCACAGAAGATCCATTGGGCAGGACGGGACGGTGAGCCGGTCGATGAGCAGGCTGTGCAGGCGCTGCTGCAGGAGCTCTTAAGCTTTACGGCACTTGCAACGGTGTGTGATGTGATGGAATTAAGGGACGAGAACCGGATCCTGGTGCGTGAGGGGTTAAAAGAGATGGCAAAGACCACGAATTATGGGTTGAAAGCGCTCCTGCAGGTCAATGACCTGTATGGAAAGCCGCTTACTCCTTATCATGCAGGCTTTGTGATCGGACCGTGCCTCAATGCCACGGGGCGGCTGGATACCGCAAAACGGGCACTGGAGCTGTTTGATGCGTCATCGATAGAGGAGGCTGCACTTATTGCATCGGATCTGAAGAGCATGAATGAAAGCCGTAAGCAGATGACCGAGGATGGTGTAAAGCTTGCCACGCAGCAGGTAGAACAGGAGCTTTCCGGGGATGATATTCTTGTCGTGTATCTGCCGGACTGCCATGAATCGCTGGCGGGAATTATTGCAGGAAGAATTCGTGAGAAGTATCACAAGCCTGTTTTTGTACTGACGAGTGCAGAAGAGGGTGTAAAGGGAAGCGGACGGTCAATCGAAGCCTATTCCATGTACGAGGAGATGAATAAGGTGAAGGAGCTGTTTGCCAGGTTTGGAGGGCACAGACAGGCGGCAGGACTTACGCTGGCGTCAGAAGACGGCTTCAGTGATGCACAGCTTGCCGACCGTTTCCGGAAGGCGCTGAATGCCAATTCTACCCTGAAAAGTGAGGATTTTGAAGAAGTGGTTCATATTGATGTGCCCCTGCCCCTTAAGCTTGCTGACCGGAATTTTCTTGCCGAACTGGAAAAACTGGAGCCATTTGGCACAGGGAATCCGAAACCGCTTTTTGCAAGGAAGCAGATCAGTATTTTATCCATGGCAAAACTCGGAAAAACAGGAAAATTCCGTAGAATCCGGATCGCGGATGAGCAGGGAAATCCTTATCAGGCGGTATACTTTGGGGATGGAGAAGAAATGGATCGGTATCTGATGCAGAAATATGGAGAGGAACGGCTCATACAGGGCTTCCGGGGAGGTCTGATGCAGGGACAGATGGAGATCAGCATAGTGTACTCTCCGCAGATTAATTCCTATAACGGGCGCGAGAGCATCCAGATTTTGATCCAGTATTATCAATAAGGAATGGAACAGAGAACCGAAAAGAGGACAGGACAGGGAATATCGGAGCAGTTCTGAAGGTGATAAAGGAAAAGAGGGAGACAATGATTACGACAGTGACATTAAATCCGGCAATTGATAAAACCATAACGACCTCAAGGCTTCTGCCCGGGCAGGTTAACCGTGGCGACAGCGTGAAGAATATTGCGGGCGGAAAGGGGATCAATGTAACGAAGGTATTGCGGCAGTATGGCAGTTCCGTATGTGCCCTTGGCTTTCTTGGAGGATATACCGGGAGATTTATTGAAGAATATGTGGAGGGGCTTGGTGCTGAGAGTGCATTTACGCAGATTGCGGGAGAAACCCGTACCAGCACGAACGTTTTATCTATGGATGGCTATGTGACGGAAATTTTAGAGCCCGGTCCGGTGATCTGTGAAGAGGAAAAGGAGAGGTTTTTGCAAACCTACACAGAAAAGCTTGCCGGAAGCAGGTTCGTGGTACTTTCCGGAAGTGCCCCGAAAGGTCTTCCCACAGACATCTATGCACAGCTTATTGAACTTGCCGAAAGGCAGAAGCTCCGTACTGTTCTGGATACAAGTGGGGAGCTTCTGGTGCAGGGAGTAAAGGCAAAGCCGTTTCTTATAAAGCCAAACACCAGAGAGCTGGAATACCTTACCGGAAGAAAGCTTAGAGAGCTCAGTGAGATCAGAGAAGCTGCTTTACAGCTTGTTTCAGAGGGGATTGCCCATGTCCTTGTTTCCATGGGTGAAAAGGGCATTCTGTATGCGACGGAGAGGAAGTGCCTCTATGCGAAAGCACCGGGGGTAAAAGCGTTAAATACGGTCGGCTCCGGGGACAGCGCAGTAGCGGCAGCCGTCATGGCCCTGCAGCAGGAGGCTTCCATGGAAGATACCCTGAGGCTTTGCGTGGCAATATCTGCAGCCAACACCACGACACTGGAAAATGCTGTGATTCCGAAGGAATACGCCGCAGAGCTTCTTACGCAGATACAGATCACGGTACAATAAACATAGCAAAGGCTCCCGGCATAACCGGGAGCCTTGCTATTCTTATGAGGGGGAGATAGTGAGTTATCAACTATCTATGGTGTTATCATACTGAATAAATGTGTTCAAAATGTGTCCGAAATCTAAAAAAATCAGAAAAAATATTAACAAATTCTTATCTATGTAAAACGCAGGTAAAAAAGAATTTTCGTCTCTTTTTTATGACATTGAAAAAAAGCGTTAATCATGCTATCTTATTATATGGATTATTATGCCCTGGAGGTGTGTTTATGTTTGTATGTAAAGCTTTACTAAAGGGACTTGACTACGAATGCGTGGCAGGTCAGGATACCACAGAGGTTACGGAGGTCGTGACTGACTCCAGAAAGATTACGAAGGGATGTCTGTTTATCTGTATCTGCGGATATAAGACGGATGGACACGATTTTGCCATAGAGGCCATACAGAAGGGCGCCAGCGTGCTTGTCGTGCAGAAGGATATTGTACTGCCGGATGGATACGAGGCAACCGTGATTAAGGTAAAGGATACCCGATATGCCATGGCATTTATTTCGGCAGCCTATTTCGGACATCCGGCAGACCGCCTGAAGGTGATCGGAATTACCGGAACGAAGGGGAAGACCACGACCACTTATTTAATCAAGTCGATCTTAGAGCAGTCCGGCTATAAGGTAGGATTGATCGGTACGATTGAAACAATTATTGGTGACGAGCATATCAAGGCCAACAATACCACACCGGAATCCTTCCTTTTACAGGAGTATTTCGCAAGAATGGAAAAGGCGGGCTGTGAAATTGTCGTTATGGAGGTAGCGTCCCAGGGACTGAAATTACATAGAACGCAGGGCTTTACCTTCGAGCTTGGTATTTTTACCAATTTAGAGCCCGACCATATCGGACCGAATGAGCATGCGGACTTTGAAGAATACCGGATGTGTAAGGGATTATTATTTCAGCAGTGCCGTCATGGAATTGTAAATAAAGACGATGAAAATCTGGAAGAATTATTAAAGGGACATACCTGTACGATTGAAACCTATGGCTTTGATAAAACCTCTGACCTGTATGCGGAAGACTTGGAGCTTGTGAAAAAGCCCGGAGAGCTTGGAATTGATTTCCTTGTAAAAAGTAATGTAAAGGATGCACCGGCAGATTTCCGTGTGGAGGTTCCGACTCCCGGGAGGTTCAGCGTTTACAATGCGTTAACAGCAATTGCCGTCTGCCGTCATTTCAAGGTATCCGTACCGCAGATCCAAAAGGCGCTGTTGTCGGCACATGTGCGCGGACGAATCGAGATGGTTCCGGTGTCTCCCGATTTCACCCTGCTCATTGACTATGCGCATAATGCCATGAGCCTGAAGAGTATTCTCACTACCTTACGGGAATATGAGCCGAAGCGTCTGGTGTGTCTGTTTGGCTGTGGAGGGAACCGTTCCAAAATCCGCCGTTACGAGATGGGAGAAGTGAGCGGAAATCTTGCCGATCTGACGATTATCACATCGGATAATCCAAGAGATGAAGAACCGCAGGATATCATCAATGACATCAAGACCGGTATGGCGAAAACCAACGGAAAATACGTGGAAATCTGCGACCGGAAGGAAGCCATTGCCTATGCGATCCATCATGGGCAGCCAGGAGATATCATCGTGCTTGCCGGTAAGGGACATGAGGATTATCAGGAAATCAGGGGTGTAAAGTACCCTATGGATGAACGGGATCTGATCCGGGATATCCTTGCAGGAAAATAAATGAAAGGTACCTTGGAAGGTAATGAACAGCTGCAACACAATTTACAGAACAGGAATAAAGCATGAATCATGGAACCTATGCAAATGTCATTATTGACATTTCCCATGAAAAAGTAGATAGACCGTTTCAATACCGGATCCCGGACTCTTTGAAGGAGAAGCTGGCCGTTGGAATGTGCGTACAGATTCCTTTCGGCACGGGCAACCGCAAGAGAAAGGGATACGTGATTGAAATTACCGGTAAAAATGAATACCCGGAAGAGAAAATCAAGGAAATTGACGGAATCATTACCGATAACCTTCCGGCAGAGGCAGATGCCATCAGGCTGGCAGCCTGGATGCGGCAGACCTATGGCTCCACCATGATTGCCGCACTCAAAACCGTGCTTCCGGTAAAGCGTGCCGTGAAGGCCGTCGAAAAGAAAAAGCTCCGGCGCAGTTTGTCAGCAGAAGAGCTGACCTCCCTCCTTGGAGAGTGCATGCGCAAGCACCAGAACGCGAAAGTGCGGGTATTGCAGGAGCTTCTTACCGAAGAGGAGCTTCCCTATGAGCTGGTAACCGGAAAGCTGCATGTGTCGGCAGCAACCTTAAACAGTCTGGTGAACCAGGGAGCCATTACGATCGAAAGTGAGAGCAGTTACCGCAATCCGGTGAGCCTTAATGTTACTGCGCAGAGCGGACCGGAGCTGTCGGAAGAACAGTGCTATATCAAGGAGCAGATTCTTTCCGATTATGATAAAAATATCCGGAACACGTATCTTATTCACGGAATTACAGGAAGTGGCAAGACACTGGTTTATTTAGCCCTGATTGAGGAGATGATAAAGAGGGGGAAGCAGTGCATTGTGCTGATTCCGGAGATCGCCCTGACCTATCAGACGTTACTGCGGTTTTATAAACGCTTTGGAGACCGCGTGTCGGTAATGAATTCCTCTCTTTCCCAGGGAGAGCGTTTTGACCAGTGCGAGCGCGCAAGAAAGGGCGAAATTGATGTGATGATCGGACCGAGATCGGCGCTTTTTGTGCCGTTCCCGTTTCTTGGCATGATCGTGATAGACGAAGAGCATGAGGGGAGCTATATCAGCGAGAATGCCCCACGCTACCATGCAAGAGAAACCGCAGAGTATCTTGCCTCCTTAAAGAAAGCATCCCTGGTGCTGGGGTCAGCGACTCCGTCACTGGAGGCTTATTATAAAGCAAAAAAGGGTGAATACCGGTTATTCACCATGAAAAACAGAAAAAACGGCGGGGAGCTTGCCAATGTCCGGATTGTGGATCTGCGGCAGGAGCTCCGGAAGGGAAACCGTTCAATTTTCAGCAGTGACCTGCAGGAACTGATCCGTGACCGGTTAGGGAAAAAGCAGCAGATCATGCTGTTCTTAAACCGTCGTGGATATGCAGGCTTCGTGTCGTGCCGTTCCTGTGGCTATGTGATGAAGTGTCCGCACTGTGATGTGTCCCTGTCCCAGCATATCGGAGGGAAAATGGTATGTCACTACTGCGGGTACGAAACGGTTCAGCCGAAACGCTGCCCGAATTGCAGCTCCAATTATATCCTTGGCTTCAAGGCAGGAACCCAGCAGATTGAGAGGCAGCTGTATGAGCTGTTTCCGGGGATCCGGGTGCTGCGTATGGACGGTGATACCACGAAGCAGAAGGGAAGCTTTGAAAAGATCCTGTCCGCTTTCGCGGAAGGGGAAGCGGATGTGCTTTTGGGAACCCAGATGATTGTAAAGGGGCATGATTTCCCCAATGTAACACTGGTGGGGGTGCTTGCGGCAGACCTTTCCCTAAATGACAGCGATTACCGTGCCGGAGAGAAGACCTTTCAGCTGCTGACACAGGCGGAGGGGCGTGCCGGGAGAGGAACGCTTCCGGGAGAGGCCATCATCCAGACCTACCGTCCGGAGCATTACAGCATTCAGCAGGCAGCGAAGCAGGATTATGAAGCCTTTTATGAGGAAGAGATCCTGTACCGGGAGCTGCTTGAATATCCACCGGCAGGCCATATGCTGACAATCCTTGTGGTTTCTAAGGATGAAAAACGATGCAAGGGACTGGCAGTACGGCTTGCGAAGGAAGCAGGAGCCTATGTCCATGTGATCGGACCGACCCCCGCAGCCGTATCGAAGGTTAAGGACTATTACCGCTATATGATTTACTTAAAATCCCTTAAGGAAGAGCCGATCCGGCAGGCGAAGGAACGGCTGGAGGCTCTTTTAAACGGGTTTGAATTAAAGACAGAAAACGTTATTTTTGATTATGAGTAACTATTCAGAACCATGTAAAATTGCTTTCTGTGAATGCTTGCATTCATACAGAATAGCAATTTTATATGGCGAAGTAACCACATGAGGTAAACTACGCTACGTTAGCAGCGGTTTTACGAATGAGGTTCTGAATAGTTACGATTATGACTAACAGGAAAGGAGCCTTAAAATGGCAATCAGAAACGTAAGAAAAATTGGAGATCCGGTATTAAATAAGGTATGTAAGGAGGTCAGAGAGGTCAATGACCGTACCCGGGAACTGATTGATGATATGTTTGATACCATGTATGAAGCAGATGGTGTGGGACTTGCAGCACCGCAGGTTGGAATTCTGAAACGGATTGTCGTCATCGATGTGACCGGGGAAGATCCGATTCTCCTTATTAATCCGGTGATATTAAGTACTGATGGGGAACAGACCGGATACGAAGGATGCTTAAGTGTTCCGGGCAAGACCGGTGTGGTGACCCGTCCGAACCATGTGAAGGTGAAGGCTTACAATGCGGATATGGAGGAGTTTACCTTAGAGGGTGAGGAGCTTTTAGCACGTGCGATCTGCCATGAGCTGGATCATCTTGAGGGAAAGCTTTATGTGGACTGCGTGGAAGGAGAACTGATGAATACCGAGGATCTTAATGAGGAGTAGGAAGGAGAGAGAGGATGAAGATTGTATATATGGGAACGCCGGATTTTTCGGTGGCACCGTTAAAGGCATTGATTGAAGCCGGACATACAGTTACGGCGGTAGTGACACAGCCGGATAAACAGAAAGGCCGTGGCAAAGAGGTTTCCATGACTCCGGTGAAGGAATGTGCACTTTCCTATGGCATTCCGGTGTTACAGCCTGTAAAGATCAAGGCACCGGAGGCTGTGGAGGAGCTTAAGAAATACGAAGCCGATATATTTGTCGTCGTGGCATTCGGACAGCTCCTGTCCGAAGAAATTTTAAATATGCCGAAATTCGGATGCATCAATCTTCATGCTTCCCTGCTCCCGAAATACCGTGGTGCAGCACCAATCCAGTGGGCGATTTTAAATGGGGACAAGGAGACTGGTGTCACCATTCAGCAGATGGAAAAGGGACTCGATACCGGAGATATGTGGAGCCGTGTGGTCGTTCCGATTGATGCAAAAGAAACCGGAGAAAGCCTTCATGATAAGTTGATGGAGGCAGGAGCAAAGCTCCTTGTAGAGACGCTGCCGATCATTGAAGCAGGGAAGATTACGCCTGAAAAGCAGGATGAAAGCCTTGCTGTGTTTTATGCAGCGAAGCTGGATAAGGCAATGGGACATATCGACTTTACGAAACCGGCAGAGGTCATTGAACGGCTGATACGGGGACTGAATTCCTGGCCGAGCGCGTATACCTTTTATAAAGGGAAGACTCTGAAGATCTGGGACGCCGATGTGGTGGAAGGAAAGGAAGGAGCCATTCCGGGAAGTGTCATCCGGACCGGAAAGGAATTCTTCGATATTGCCTGCGGAGAAGGCGCACTCCGGGTTCTGACCGTGCAGCTGGAAGGAAAGAAGAAAATGTCAGTAAAAGACTTCCTGTTGGGCTATGATGTCAGGGAAGAGAACTTTGATGTAACAGGCTGAACTGCTACAATTTGATAGATAAAGGAGGAAGAGACAATGTTTTATGGATATGATCCAACCTATATTTTAGTAATCATTGGGGCAATCCTTTCCATGATTGCCAGCAGCTTTGTACAGAGCACCTACAGTAAATATTCAAGGGTACAGAGCCGTACCGGAATGACGGGGGCTCAGGCAGCGCAGCGGATTTTGCAGATGTCCGGAATCAGTGATGTGCGCATCGAGCACGTGTCCGGAAAGCTTACGGATCATTATGATCCGTCCCAAAAGGTGGTCCGCTTATCGGACAGTGTATATGGAAGCACTTCTGTTGCTGCAATCGGCGTGGCAGCGCATGAATGCGGACATGTGGTACAGCATCACAAAGGATATCTTCCTATGAAGATCCGTACCCTCCTTGTACCGGCAGCCAATCTGGGGTCTAAGCTTGGAATTCCGATTGTCCTGCTGGGACTGATTTTGGGTCTGAATTTCCACCTCCCGGACGGAACTTATTTTTCACTTGCACAGATCGGAGTGTATATTTTTACCTTTGCGGTACTGTTCCAGATCGTGACACTTCCGGTTGAATTTAATGCTTCAAGCCGTGCCCTTAATATGCTGCGGGATTACGGAATGCTTGCGCCGGATGAGGTATCCCAGAGCGGTAAGGTGTTAAAAGCTGCCGCCATGACCTACGTAGCTGCAGCGGCAGCCGCAATATTACAGCTTCTTCGTCTGTTAATGCTGACGGGACGAAGAAGACGGGATTAGCACAGGAGATATGAAGTTGAATGAACGAGAACTGATTCTGGAGATGCTGATGGAAATTCTGGAAAGGGGAACCTATTCCCATCTGGTGATCCGGAATGTCCTGAATAAATATGATTACTTAAAGCAGCCCTCAAAGGCCTTTATCAAACGGGTGACGGAGGGCACAATTGAAAAACAGATTACGATTGATTATGTATTAAACAGCTGTTCCAAGACACCGGTTTCCAAAATGAAACCACTCATCCGTAATCTTTTACGTCTTAGTGTTTACCAGCTATTGTTTATGGATTCCGTTCCGGACAGCGCAGTATGCAATGAGGCAGTAAAGCTTGCCGGAAAGAGAGGATTCCGTAATTTACAGGGCTTTGTAAACGGAGTGCTCCGGAACATTGCAAGGACGAAAACGCAGATTGCTTATCCCGATGAAACAGATCCGGTGAAATGCTATTCAGTGCGCTATTCCATGCCGGAGTGGCTGGTAACCCTGTTTCTTGAGGAACGTGGAGCGGAAATTACGAAGCAGATCTTCGAAGAGATGCAGAAGGTTCATCCGGTGGTGCTGCGTTACTGCGGACCGGAGGAGAAAAAAGAGGACTGGAAGCAGAGTGTGGCGGCACAACAGATTACCCTGCGGCAGCATCCTTATCTTTCCTATGCCTATTTGATAGAGGGAGGGGAGAGCGTACAGAGTATCCCCGGCTATGAGGAAGGTCTTTTCACAGTTCAGGATGTGAGCAGCATGCTGGTAACCGAGGCAGCGGGGCTCCTTGGGGATGAGCTGTTACTAGATGTCTGTGCAGCACCGGGAGGAAAAAGCCTGCATGCGGCAGGACTTTTAAAAGAGGGAAACGTGATTTCGAGGGATCTTACCGACAGTAAGACCGCTTTGATTGAAGAAAACAGCAGAAGATGCAACTGCCCGAATATCCGGATCGAGACCTTTGATGCGTTGGAACCGGATGAAAATATGATCGGAAAGGCCGATGTAGTCTATGCGGATCTTCCCTGCTCAGGACTTGGCATTCTTGGAAAAAAGCGGGACATCCGTTACCGGATGAATCCGGAGCAGATGGAGGAGCTTGTAGAGCTTCAACAGAAGATTCTGTCCGTTATATGGCAGTATGTGAAGCCGGGCGGAACGCTGATGTACAGTACCTGTACGATTCACAGGGCAGAGAATGAACAGATGGTTCAGTGGTTCACACAGAATTTCCCCTTTGAGAGACAGAGCATGAAGGAGCATCTGCCGGAGGACTTATGGGACAGTGAAGAGAACGGCATGCTGCAGCTTTTGCCTGGAATTCATCAAACGGATGGATTTTTCGTTGCGAAGCTGCGCAGAGTAGAGAAAAAGGAGTAACGGACCGGAATGGATATCAAATCAATGACTCTGCCTGAATTGCAGGAGGAAATGGCAGCAATCGGGGAAAAGAGCTTTCGGGCAAAACAACTATATGAATGGATCCATGTCAGGCAGGCACGGAGCTTTGATGAAATGACCAACCTTTCTGTGGCTCTGCGTGAAAGGTGCAGGGAACGTTATGATCTCACGACACTGCAGGTAGTACGGATGCAGGAGTCGAAGCTTGATGGTACACGGAAATATCTGTTTGAGTTAAAGGACGGGAATCTCGTGGAGAGTGTGTTCATGCGCTATAAGCATGGAAACAGTGTGTGCATTTCTTCCCAGGTAGGCTGCAAAATGGGATGTCGGTTCTGTGCCTCGACTCTCGATGGCTGGGAACGGAATCTGACACCGGCAGAGATGCTGGATCAGATTTATGCAATTACGCAGGATACGAAAGAGCGCGTTTCCAATGTGGTGGTCATGGGAACCGGGGAACCGCTTGATAATTATGACAATCTGCTCCGGTTCATTTCTTTGCTTACTGATGAGAACGGACTTCATATCAGCCAGCGGAATGTGACGGTTTCGACCTGTGGACTGGTGCCGGAGATTTATAAGCTGGCACAGGAAAAGCTGCAGATCACTTTGGCGCTTTCCCTTCATGCCACAACGGATGAAAAGCGAAGGAAGCTCATGCCAATTGCCAATCAGTATTCTATCGCAGAACTGATGGAGGCCTGTCAGAATTATTTTGAACAGACCGGAAGAAGACTTACCTTTGAGTATTCCCTTGTGGGAGGAGTCAATGATACACCGGAGGATGCCAGAGAGCTGTGTGCACTGGTAAAGCCGCTCAACTGTCATGTGAATCTGATTCCGGTAAACCCGATCAGGGAACGGGATTATGTACAGTCGGAAACCAAAGCAATTCAGGCATTTAAAGGAAAGCTTGAGCGAAGCGGTATCCAGGTAACGGTGCGCCGCGAGATGGGGAGAGATATCGACGGAGCTTGCGGACAGTTAAGGAGAAGAGTACTTGCCAGGGAAGAAGACTGACACATCGCTGTCAGGTCTTCAAAAGAGCGTAACGCTTGTGGATTTGCTTTTTTTCGGCCATCATGCTATGATATAGAACAATTATGGAGTGACTTGCCCTGCCGGGCAGTCAGTGGGAGGTAACGGAGTGTTACAGGCTTTTTCGGTTACGGATATTGGAAAAAGACGACAACTAAATCAGGATTATGTGTTTGCACAGGAAACTCCTTTAGGCAATCTGGCAAATCTGTTTCTGGTAGCAGATGGCATGGGAGGACATAATGCCGGTGATTATGCATCGCGATATGCAGTGGAAACCGTTGTACGGGAAGTAAAGGGAAGCTTTGAAAAGAGTCCGGTACGGATTTTAGGCAAGGCAATTAAAGTGGCAAATGACCAGATCCGCCGTAAGGCCGGCGAAGATGTGAGTCTGTATGGGATGGGAACCACGATGGTGGCGGCAACCCTGATGGGGCACTATCTTCAGGTGGCGAATGTGGGGGACAGCAGATTATATATCGTAAACGATGAAATACGGCAGATTACAAGGGATCATTCCCTGGTAGAAGAGATGGTACGGATGGGCGGCATGGACGAAACAACTGCCAGAAACCATCCGGACAAGAATATTATTACGAGAGCCGTGGGGGCCAGGACAGAAGTGGAGGTAGATTTTTTTAATGAAGAGCTGCGTCCGGGGGATCTGATTCTGATGTGTTCAGATGGTCTGACCAACATGCTGGAGGATGAAGAGATTCTGAAGATTATGAAGAGTGCCTATACCATCAGGGAAAAGGCGCTGTGTCTGATCGATGGTGCGAATGAGCATGGTGGGAAAGACAACATTGCAGTAATAATAATTGATGCCTTTGCGAAGGATATATAAGAGGTAAAAGATGATCAAAATTGGAATGATAATTGGAGACAGATACGAAATACTCGAAAAAATCGGTACGGGTGGAATGTCTGATGTATATAAGGCCAAGGACCATAAGCTGAACCGTTTCGTTGCGGTGAAGGTTTTGAAGCAGGAATTCAGTGAGAATGCGAACTTTGTTTCAAAATTCCGGATTGAAGCGCAGGCGGCAGCAGGCCTGATGCACCCGAATGTAGTGAATGTGTACGATGTAGGTGAGGAAGACGGTATTTACTATATCGTGATGGAGCTTGTAGAAGGGATTACCCTTAAGAAATATATTGAAAAGAAGGCCAGACTGTCTGTTAAGGAGGCAATCAGCATTGCCATCCAGATCAGTATGGGAATTGAGGCTGCACACAACAATCACATTATCCACCGTGATATCAAGCCCCAAAATGTCATTATTTCCAAAGAAGGAAAGGTGAAGGTGACGGATTTTGGCATTGCCAAGGCAGCAACCAGCAATACCATTACCTCGAATGTGATGGGATCCGTTCATTATACATCACCGGAGCAGGCAAGAGGTGGATATTCGGATGAAAAGAGCGATATTTATTCCCTCGGTATTACTCTGTTTGAAATGCTGACAGGGCGTGTTCCGTTTAATGGAGAAACGACCGTTGCAATTGCAATTAAACATATACAGGAAGAGCTCCCATCTCCGAGAGAATTCGTTTCAGAAATTCCGGTCAGTGTCGAACAGATTGTGTTCAAATGCTGTCAGAAGAGTCCGGACAGAAGATATCAGTCCATGGGAGAGCTGATCGTGGATCTGAAAAAATCCCTGATGAATCCGGATGAGGATTTCGTGAAGGTGGTAGACCCGGATGAAGAGGGAGCCACGAAGGCAGTAAGCGACCGCGAGATGGTATCCATCAAGAAGCAGTACAGAGACCGGGAATCCATGGAGGATGCCATGCATCTTCGCAGGGAACGGGATGTGAAGAGAGAAGCGGCCAGCCGTTCCAATAACCGCCGTTATATGGAAGAGCCGGACGATTACGATACCGGTGATGAGGATGATTATGATCCCAAGATGGAGAAGCTTACTACGATTCTTGCCGTGGTGGCAGCTATACTGATCGGTGCGATCATACTGTTTCTGGTGGGCAAAACACTTGGCGTTTTTGACTTTGGAGGTAATAAGGAAGAAAACGTACAGGAAGAGGTAAAGCAGATCAAGATGATTGACGTGGTCGGGCAGGATGCCGATGCAGTCAAGAAAGCATTGGTGGAGGTCGGGCTGACTCCGGTCATTGAATATGAAGAAAACAGTGAATATGCCAAGGATATTGTTATCCGCTGCAGCGTCAGTGAAGGAACCGTGATCCCCTCCGGAACGGAAGTGATCCTTACGGTCAGCGCAGGCGTGGAAGGCGTGGAGGTTCCGGATGTCGTTGGAATGACCGAAGCAGAAGCAGTATCCACACTGGTAAACAAAGGGTTTGTACCCAATAAAGTAGACGGATATGATGACTTTATTAAAGAGGGCTCGATTATCAGCCAGAAACCTGTAGCAGGAAGCAAGGCACCATCAGGCGCTTCGATTACGATCCGCATCAGCAAGGGGGCAGATACCCAGAAGAAGCAGGTGCCTGATCTGATGGGCAAGGATGAAATGACTGCAACCGCACTTTTAACAGAAGCAGGTCTTGAAGTCGGTACGGTATCCGAAGTAAATAATGATTCAGTAGCAGCAGGCCTGGTCTGCTATCAGAGCTATTCTGCAGGCTCCTATGCGCCGGAAGGAACGAAGGTAGATATTAATGTAAGTCTTGGACCGATTCAGGCCACTTACAAATTTGTAGACAGTATTGCGGCTCCGACGAAGGAAGAGGATCCGAATTTTAAATCCGGAACCATGGTAACCGTTACGGTATATGCAGACGATGGAACACAGCTCTTAAGCACACAGACGGATTCGTTCCCGATTCCACAGCAGAATATCTCCGGGATCAGGAGTGCAGCCGGAGTGATTCTGTTCCAGTACACGAATGTCAATGCAGCAACAACCGTTACGAATGATGACGGAACCGTAACCACAATTGACGGTTCTACTGAAAGCAAGGAGATCCGGAGAGCGGTAGCATTTACTGCGGAGTAAAGTATGAAGGGTAAGATTATTAAAGGAATTGCCGGGTTTTATTACGTGCATACCGAAAAGGGAATCTTTGAATGTAAGGCAAAAGGGGTTTTCCGGAAGGAAAAGGTGAAACCCCTTGTTGGTGATAATGTAGAAATTGAGCTGCTCGATGAAGGGCAGCTTCTTGGCAATATTAAGGCAATTCTGCCGCGGAAGAATGCCTTAATCCGTCCGGCCTCTGCCAACATCGATCAGGCGCTTGTAATCTTTGCAATTGTGAAGCCTGACCCAAATTATAATCTGCTTGACCGTTTCTTAATCTCGATGCAGAAGCAGGAGATTCCTACGGTGATCTGCTTTAATAAGAAGGATCTGGCATCGCAAAAGGAGCAGGAGGAGCTTTTGGCAGCTTACCGTGCAAGCGGCTGTGAAGTACTGTTTGTAAGCGGCAGGGAAGAAGAGGGCATCGACCGCATCCGTGAAATCCTCCGTGGTAAGACAACGGTTGTGGCAGGCCCAAGCGGCGTTGGCAAGTCCACGATTGTCAACAGCCTTACACCGGAAGCCCATATGGAAACCGGAGAAATCAGCCGCAAGATCGAACGAGGCAGGCATACCACCCGTCATGCGGAACTGTTTGCTGTCGAGAACGACACCTATATTATGGATACTCCCGGTTTTACCTCATTACATATTGAAGGGGTGGAAAAGGAAGAACTGAAGGAGTTTTATCCGGAGTTCCAGCCATATGAACCGTATTGTAAGTTTGGCGGCTGTGTCCATTTGAGTGAACCGGTCTGCGGAGTGAAGGAAGCCCTTGCAGAAGGGGAGATCAGCCCAATCCGCTATGAGAATTATAAGCTGTTGTACGAAGAACTGAAGGAGAGGAAGAAGTATTGAGGATGACATTCTGGAAATCGTCGATGTATTATTGAAAAAGGACAAATAAAGATACATGGAGAAATATAAGCTGAAAATCGGAATATGTGATGATAATTCCTATGTATGTTCTGAGATTGAAAAATCGGTTTTGCAATATGCAGGGGAAAAGGGGCATTCCATAGAAGTTGACATTATGCAAAGTGGAGCAGAGCTGTGTGAATTACTGGATCATACTGCGAATGCTCCGCAGCTATTGTTTTTGGATATTGAGCTTGGAGATACCACCGGAATTGAGGTTGGAAACCGTATCCGGAAACAGATGCGGAATCATATGATGCAGATTGTGTATATTTCCTATCGGCGCGATTATGCAGAGAAGTTATTTAAGATACGGCCTTTTGATTTCCTGGTAAAACCGGTCAGCAAAGCTGCCGTCTATGAAGTGCTTGATACCTATCTGGGTATATTTCCCTTGGAGAAAGTATATTTTTCTTATATGGTGGATCGTTATATCAGTTATATGGCCTGTGATGAAATTGTTTATTTTGAATGCCATGCGAAAAAGATTTATATGGTGACGATGTCCAAGACGATCTGTTTCTACGGGAAAATGAAGGAAGTACTGGATCAACTGGATCCGGCGAATTTCTGGCAGGTACATTATTCTTATATCATTAACCGGCATTATGTACGTGAATTCCGGAGAAATGAATTTGAGATGGAGAATGGCGCGGTTATCGGTGTAAGCAAAAAATATAAGCAGGAAATTTTACAAAAGTTATTGGAAATAAAGGGACAGTAATCATGAATATAGGTGCAACCATCATCTATCTCATCACGAACCTGATGATATTTGACATAATGATCAGATTGGAAGAGTGCTTTTTAAAGAATCACATACGAAGTGTCCAATGGCGAACCGCTGGAATTGTTGGCTGCTGGATGGTCAATAGTCTGGTATATCTGGGATTTCGAAATGATACCTGGAATCTGGTTACAAGTCTTGGAGGAATAATTGTAATAACAATTTTGATTTATAAAGGTAGTATTCTGAAAAGGGTCATGGCTGCAGTTCTTGCATTTTCCATGGGAATGGTATCCGAAACCATTGTCTGGTTTGTATTTTCATCAATTGATCTGGGCAGTCAGAATCGGTTGCAGATGGTGATGAATATTGCAGATGTGCTGATGTATTTTATTCTGCAATTACTGATAGAACATTTTTATCACTTAAGAAAGGGGGATCTTGTTGTCAGAAAATATTACCTGTTTATGATGGTGATCCCATTCTTAAGTATCTGTTTTATCTATGTATTGTTTGTAGATCAAGTGAATAATTCTTTGGTGCTGTTTGTGACTTTGCTGATTATTCTGACTCTGAATGTTTTTCTATTTTATTTATATAATAAAATGTATGAACTTGGCAAAGAAAAGTATGAAAAACAACTTCTCAAAGAAGAAATTCAGATGTATGAACGCCGGTTTGAAACGATGCAGCAGTCCAGAGACAGAATCCGTGCATTACGTCATGACCTGCTTCATCATCTGCAAATGCTTCAGCATTTTGCCCTGACAGGGAATACGGAACAGCTTGTTGATTATATCGGACGCATGAATGAGCAGATTGAAATCGCAACAAGAGGAGTGAATACAGGAAACGATGCCGTGGATGCCATTCTGGATTTCATGATTGAAAAGGCAAAACAGGAAGGGGCTGTAATTACTGTAAAAAGCAGTATCCCGAAAGAAGAGTTCATTTCCATCTATGATATCAATATTTTATTGAGTAACCTGCTTGATAATGCGATCGAAGGGGTAAAGGGCTGTTCAGATAAGGAAATCCATCTGAATATAAAAACGGAGCAGGGATTATTATGCATCTGTGTTGAAAATCAATATGATGGAATCCTTTATCAGGAAGAGAACCGTTATTTGACGCGTAAGAATGAAGACGGGCATGGCATCGGTCTTCAGAATGTGTCGGATATTGTGGATAAATATCATGGTATTATGAAAATAGAAACAGAAAATCATATTTTTAAAGTGAATCTGATCTTATATCTTTAAATCTTAGAAGGGCTGCCATGCAGCTCTTTTTTCTTGACGTTTTTCTTGCAAATTTCTTCTGACATTTCCAGATTTTCCCATAAAGCGTCATTTTTTTCCCTATTAAAGCACAGAGCGTTTTACATGATAAAATTAAGATCGAAAAGGAGGGAAATGCAGATGAAAAAGAGCATGGATAAACTGATGAAGTTTTTAATGACGGGATTATTTGTTGTTGCAGGAGCAGCAGTAAATTCTACCTGCTTTTTTAAGCTTTATCAGGAAGAATTTGACGATGATCTACTGGATGAATTGAGGAAGTATTAATATGTATGACTATTTGTGCAGGCACGGATATGTAAATGAACACAATGCGAAGATGATTCAACTGGGACTGAACAGGGTGAAGAGCTTTCTGTTTGATCTGGCATATACAGTAATAATCGGGGGACTATTACAGATCCCGTTTGAAGCACTTTGCATGGAATTGTCTTATATTGCACTACGGAGCTATTCCGGGGGATTTCATGCATCAACACCGAAGAAATGTAAGTATTATTCGGTTATCTGGACCATGGCAGGACTGATCCTTGTGCGTTTTCACTGGACGAATCAGCTTATAACAGAATGTGTTTTGCTTATATCCTGGCTTGTACTAATGGTTATTTCACCGGTAGAAAGCAGGAACCGCAGACTCAATATAAGAGAGAAGAAAATATTTGGTCTGCGTGCAAGAGTGATTGCCACAGCAGAAAGCGCTGTGGCAGTCATTCTTATGCTTTTACATCTGTATAGCTTTGGTTATGCACTTGCAGTTGCAGTCTTTATGTGTGCACTGATGGGGATACTTGGAATGTGGAGTGAAAAGAGAGGGAAGACGGACAGATGAAAGGACACAAAAAATTATGGAAGACCGGAATATTCCTTCTGGTAATATTTCTTCTTGGCATGGGAGCAGGAATGGTCCTTTCACATAAGGGCATATCAGATACGAAGAATTCTGTGCTTGCCCATACAACGACAGTACAGGAACTCAGAACAGATAAAATTGCTGTTGTAAATCTGGATACGGGTATTGCGGTAGGAGATGAAAATATAAATTATGCGGGCAGTCTGCTTGTTAATCTGCCGGATAATTTTCCCAACTTTATGTGAAGCTTCACATAAGATCCGAAAAAACAATTTAGTAAATTTATTGAAATTCAAGATGTTGATCAAGCCACTATTTATTTTAGAGAAAATATTGAGGTGGCGACGGCTGGAAATGATGATAAGAGAAAAAAAGCAGCGGAAAATATTTGGGACGATCTTTTGGAGGCAGAGAGATGAAACATAAAAGTGAAATCTTGAGATTGGGTATTGTGATAATCATTATGGTGTTTAATATATTGGCATGTAGTAATAGTGATAATGAGTTATTTCAATTTTCAAAGAGTAAGGAAAGAATACCGTCAAGTATTTTAGACGCATTTCATATGATAGGCGACATAGGGAAGATTTACGAGCAATTTTCAGAAAGCGAATGTACGCATGAAAAATTTTCAGATACAAATAAAGATAATTATTCTGTGGAAGTAATAATAGAGCGAATGGATCAATCCATTTATGATGAGGAAGGTCGGCTGATTGCTATTGTTTATTACGATAAACCGGTAATTCGGGGAGATTCAGAAGCTGTAAAGAAAATTAATGCTTACTTTGACAATGAAGCCGAAGCCTTTTATGATCAAGGAACAGGTATTTCATGGCTTTCTCAAATAAATTTTTATGAAGATTTTAAAAATGGAATGGAGCTGATGAAGGAAAGGTGGGGGAATGAAATGTTATCGC
>ERZ824978.623-NODE-623-length-47783-cov-6.682723_pt1 | contig 47783 bp, 32 predicted proteins | sample MGYA00519860_ERZ824978 | MGnify/ENA primary metagenome ERZ824978 (study PRJEB31778, sample SAMEA3449184) | human gut metagenome | biome: human gut; feature: human-associated habitat; material: faeces | place: United Kingdom | collected 2010/2012 ... | reverse complement strand
TTGTCGATCGCCCCGCGTGTGACGGACGCGATGACGAGCAGGTGCGCATCGCCGTGAACGGCCAGACGGGTCGCGCGGCAGCGGTGGTGTTTAGCGACAAGCGCGAGACGCATATCGTGGCGCCACTCAACCCGAGCCTGCATCTGTCCGGCGAAAGCACCGTTCACGCCACGCCCATCGAGGTCAAATACGTTAAATCGCCGTTCCTGTACCAGATCGTGCGCCGTGGGGGCAGCGAACAACCACGTCAGGCGGCGGCGGTTGCCGAGGGTTCCTACCGAGAGGAAAAGCCCAAGCGCAAGGGCCTGTTCGGCGCGCTATTTGGGAAGTAAGGGGGGCGGTACGGGACAGTGCGCAGTAGTGTGAGCTGTCCGTCGTAGTAGATCTAAATAAACGGTGGGCCGGCTGCAAAAGAGCCGCCCCATCGGGTAAAATCAAGGTGTGCCGCGGAACCCGCTCCTCAGTCGGTCAACTTCGGAAGCGCGGGCAACGCAGGTGCTAATGTCTAAAGGGCCGGCTGCAACCGGCCCTTTTCTGCGGCAGCGGGGATTCGAATACCAACACGGTGTTCGGCCCCACGGCACTTTGCTCTGTGACGAACGGACCCGTGACGGCGCATTCTGTAATCATCATTTATGCGGTCCCTTAATCATTTGCGTTGACTGACATTGTCTTCGTTGAAGGCGTGTCCTAAAACAAACACCGTTCTATCAGCTCTTTACCGCGTAGAGTGTCTATCCACTCCTGCGGAATTGCGTCCATACCGTATGCCGTGCCGGCGAGGGCGCCTGCGACGGCCGCGGTGGTGTCGGTGTCGTCGCCCAGGTTGACGGCGGCAAGTACGCATTCTTCGTAGCTGTTGGTGTTCACAAAGCACCAGGTGGCGGCCCTAAGCGTGTCAAGCACGAAGCCGCCAGACCTGATTTCGTGCTCGGACACGCCTTTCAGGTGGAGCGCCCACGAGGGGGGCGTGCCGTTCATCACGTCCCTCATCAGCTCGACAAATATGACGCATGCGTCGGTCGACGTTCTGTGGGCGTGCGTGATCGCGGAGACCTCGCCGATCTCTTCGTCTGTAGCATCGGTGAACGCCAAGGGAGCGATGCGCATGAGCGATCCGTTGCCGTTGTCGCGTTCGCCGGAGCTACCTTTGCCGGTACGCAAGGCGCGGGCGGTCGTGCCGCCGTAATCGAAAACGCCGTCGATCGTATACTCGCCACGGGCAATCCAGCTTACGAACTTGTCGCGCATGTCTGCGGTGTCGATGCGCCCAAGCTCTCTAATCGAGTCGCAGGTAGCAAGCGTCATAGAAGTGTCGTCGCTCCAGGTGCCGGCGGGCTGCCCATGCGTGCCGTAGCCGATCATGTCGATGCATTCGAATGTACCGCGGGGCCTGAACTCGTAGGGAACGCCCAACGCGTCGCCGACGGCAAGTCCATAGATGCAGTCGCGTAGCGTTGTTTCCGGTCTGTCTGTCATGGAATGCTCCTCTTATGCCAGGGGAAGTGGAACGTCGTCGGGGGTATCGGTCACAACGTGTTGCTACCCTTGCGCTTCGCCATTAGTCGCTTCGTTGATGGCGCGGTATTCGGCACTCAGCTCGCGCGCCAGCTCTTCCTTGCTTGGAAGGTACGGCAGGTATTTGGCGGCAAACACTTGGTCGTTGTCTTCGGGCAGCGTGTACTCGACAATCGAATCGCTTTTGTCCGCGCAGAGCACGATGCCTATGGGTGGATTGTCGCCTTCGTTCATGAGCTCACGCGTGTAGTAGTTCACATACATTTGCATCTGGCCCAGGTCCTGATGCGTAAGGTCATCGGTCTTAAGGTCGATGAGCACGAAGCAGCGCATCAGATAGTTGTAAAAAACGAGGTCAATATAGAAATGACGTCCATCAAAGGTGATGCGCTTCTGACGCGCCTCGAAAGCGAAGCCGCGGCCAAGTTCCAACAGAAACCTCTGAAGATGCGTGATGAGTGCCTGCTCTAAATCGCTCTCACGAAACGCAGTATCGTCCGAGAAGCCTAAAAACTCCAGCACATATGGGTCGCGGATAATATCCTCGGGGCGATGAACCGGGACGCTCTTTTGGATTTCCTGGGCGACGGCCTCTTTGTCCTTGCTGGCAAGTAGACGCTCGCGGAACATGGTGTTGATTTGGCGCTCGAGCTGACGCGTGCTCCAGCGAGAGTCGGCGCATTCGTTCATGTACCAAATGCGAGCTTCGGGGTCGGGAATGCGAGATAGTCTGCGATAATGTGTCCAGTTCAATTCGTGACGCAGTGCGTCACGAATTGGGAATGCTAAATAAAACTGCCGCATGTAGCGGAGGTTTGAGGTATCAAAGCCTTTGCCGAAATCTGTGGTAAGCCTGGTCGCGAGTCCTTTAAGCAGCGCCTCTCCATACCTGGCGCGCTCTTCTCCGCCTTGTTCCTCAACAATGCTCTTGCCGATCTCCCAATATGCCTCAACCATCGCAAAGTTAACGGCGGCATATGCCTTGTCGCGAGCAGCGTTGAGAATCGAGGAAACCTGCTTATAAAAACCTTCGGGCACGATTGCCGATTCTCCGCGGTTTGCCAGTTCGCCCATCACCATCGCCCACTTTCCTCCTGTGGAATGCATCTTTATCGCATTTAGTTTAAAGCCTCGCGCGGACACGAATTGCTGTGCTGTCTGGCACCTTCGCATGGGAGCCTTGCGGTGACTAAAATGTGGCCATAGAGGCAGTTTTAGCGAACCCCGCGGGAGTGACACGCATGGATAACAACACTTTGCTGTTCCAGGACAAAGGTTCGGGCAGGTTTAAAGACGTCAAGATCTAGCCTAACCGTATCGAGGTGCTCAAAAAGGGCACGTTTGGTGGCAAGCACACCGAGATCGTTTACCTTAAGGACATCACGGGGGTCAACAGGATCAAGGGCCGCGACGTTTTTCTGCGCAATCGACTGTTAACCGCTTGCGTCTTTAGCCCGAGCAGTCGTGCGAAGGCCCAGGAGTTTGTTAACGCGCTGAACATGGTGATGTAGCCGATAACGGCGTACGGGCCAAGGTGAAAATCGGGGCGCAGAACGGTATTCTACGCCCCGATTGAGTTGATGCGCCCAAAAGACTGGCTTGCCTATTCGCTAGCACCTTCGTTGTCTTCGCGGTCATTGGCAAGCATTGCTGCGCCGGCAACCGTTGTTGCCACGGCGGCAGCGGCGAGCCCGGCGGCAATGCCGGAACCGTCGCCTGTGTCGGCGAGTTTTCCGCCCGAGCCCTTGCCCTTGTTGCCCTTACCGTTCTTGTCCGCGCTGCCCGCGTTGGCGCCAGTGCCGGTGCCGGCGCCGCCTGCACTGCCCGAGGCCGCTACGGTAAAGCTTGCGGCTCCGTCGGTGGCAAGCGTGTAGTTTTGCGCCGCGTCGCCCAACAGGCCTTTCGCACGCACCCAATACGTCCCCGCGGCAAATGCCTCACCCTCGGCCACTGCCGTGCCCGGAGCGCCGTTTGCATCGTGCATAAACTCGAGCTGGGCCGTGCAGGCATCGGTTTCGAGCTTGCCCTCGAGTGATGCCGCAATCTTGGCGCGCACGTCCTCGCCGGCCTTAAGGCCTTCGAGTCCCTCAAAATGAGGCGTCAGCACGCGCGGATCGATATCGATGGGCACGGATCCCTGCAGCCCTATAACGGTCTCATTGCCCAAGGCATCGACATCAACGTATTCGATGGCAAAAGCGCTTCCCGAAGCCGCCACGTTGAGTACGTTGCTGCTGTCGACGAGGCGGAAATGACCCTCGCCAACGGTCTTGCCGTCCTGGAGCGAGGCGTCGCTCAGCGAGTCACCATATGTCATGTGCATGCGGGCTGGGAGGTAGCACGAAGCCGTCTGCTTGTGCTGCGTATCGTAATTGCGCTGGTAGATGCTTCGGGCCAGTGCCGCATCAACAAAGTCGGACGCAATGATGCCAATGTGCTTGCGGCAGTCCGCCTTTGTGCTCTCAACTCCGCTATTGTTTATATACGAGCTCTTGTACAGGTGCTCGTCGACCACTCGCGCTGCGGTAAAAGGGTTGTTTTGCGTGCAGCTCGTGTAGTTGATAAACCAGCAGCGCTCCGTTGCCTGCACCGTTGTCCCGTCCGCGGCAGTGATATCTACGGTGCTGCGCTCGAACTCGGACGCTGCCTTCAGGGCCATATCGACCCAGTCGATTTTACTGGACCCCGTGCAGTTGTAATGGTCTTGGGCATATACCGCTGTGCTATAGGGCTCTTTGTCGCCCGTATTGCCCGCAGCCTCAAAGCCTTGCTCGTATTTCACGAGGCACATGGACTTTCCGGAATGCGTCTTGATTTTGTCGTCCCATTCGGTGAGGTCGAGGCCCCACGTGTGGCCGTCTACACTGTCGCCGGCGAGTTTAAATCGACGCAACAAGACGATCTTTCCGCGCACCTCGTTCAGTGTGGGGACATGGCTCGACGTATAGAACAGATCGGAGTTATTGTCCATAACATTGGCGAAAGCCGTCGTAACACTGTCGTCGGTGGCTTCGTCGTTGCCTCGTGACACCAGCATGATGAGCGCTTCTGACGGGTTTTCGTTCAAAAATGTTTTGAAGTAACCGATGACATCGGAGAGATGTATAAAGCCCCCGTCTTTTTTGAGCAGGTAGCATATTCCATGGTCGATGCCGGGGTCGCCTTTATCGTTGTTCTTTCCAAGTCGGATATCAAAATAGCGAATGCCTTCGAGCAACTGCGTGGGGATGTAATCCTGCTGGCACTTTGCAAGCGAGGTTTGGGGCTCGGTGTCGTTGTCGACGCTGCAGGTGCTCGAATCATGCGTGCCCGGGATGCTCAGCTCGTCGAGGTATTTGTTGCCATCGACGTGGCTCATCCAACATGGTCCGTCGACGTAGCTGCTATACGTGGTCCAGTCGATGCTGCTAACTGTGGCATTGGTCTTGTCCATGCTGTAGCCGACAAGCTCGAGCTCCCACGGAATGCTCTTACTCTTATGGCAGATCTTATTGTTGTCCTGGTCTTTGCCGTCCTTTTCTATGGCCAGGTACTTAATGTCTTTTTTCTCGGTTTCTTTCTCGACCGTGCGGTCTCGGATGATATAGGTACCGTTTGATTGACGCTCGAACGCAAAAGAGCGACTGGCCTTGCCGTCATGCTCGCCACTCCATACGTGGATGACCTTTCCATCTTTGTCCGAGTCGCCATCGACCGACCAAATGCTGTAGCCCGTCTTCTTGTGCTCTTCGAAATTGAGCAAGGTGCGGATAGCATACCAGTTTGTATCGTCATTCTTGGTCGTTACGTTCTCAAGGATGAGCTTGCTGGACGTGCCGTCATTAAACAGGTGGCAGACGTTGCCGATGACGTTGCCGTCTTCGTTGACGCTCGCGGTGCGAAAATAGCCCGCGGGGCGAAGGCGAATGACGAACTTGTCGAGGGTGGCCGCTGACTCGGCCGTGCCGTCCGCAAAGGCTGTCCGCGGACTAATGCCCAGCATGGCGGTTTCGGGCAGGCTTGCAAGCGGCGACAACGCCGCAAGTCCTAGGCCCAGCGTAAACGCTCGGCGACTGATGGCATGATGTTCGGTCATAACTACTCCATTCGCAGGGTGCGGTTATGCACTCATTTTGGTCACTATACTGCCCAGACGTTGAAAAGAATCGTTTTAATTGACCGCGCGGTGCTATAAATCGGTGGGCGGACGTGTTTGGGTGCTTGTCTATTTGTGCTGCTACCGCGCTGGGGGTGGTTTTGCCGCCCGGCACCCTCGCGTTCGCCGGCTATCGGCATAAGAAAGGGAGGGCCGGCGAGCCGATCCTCCCTTAGTACGAAGCGCTGAGGTACCGTCGCTTGTTTGCACTGTGCCCGTGTTTCCTGCTGCGCTCGCCAGTCGTTTAGCGTTTAATCTCGATATCGTCGAGCTTAACATCCATGGCCTCGGTCTTGGCCTTGGCGATATCATCGGCAAACTCCAGAGACTTCATCATGGTTTCGACGGCATCCTTGTGCTCCTCGACGTTGTCGATGCGCACGTAGACGCTGCCGCCGCCTGCTTCGGTGAAGTACTCAGTCGTCACGCCGCCCGAGTGTGTATAGGAAGCGTTGCGCCAAGTCTTGCCGTTGTACTTGACGGGGTCATTCTCGGTCCACTCAAAGCTGGCATTCCACTTTGCCTCGTAATCGAACAGCTCGTCGGCGTTCTTGTCAGAGTCGAAGACGGGGATGAAGCGATCGCTGGCGTGCTCGCTCTCGGTGAATTTAAACTGGGCCCTGTCGGCCGTGTCGCCGGCAACGTCGGTGATCTCGACGCCCTCGGGGACCTCGACCTTAAACCAAATGAAGTCGGTCCTCATATCCACGGCTGGCTTTTCTGCTCCGCCGCCACCGCCACTTCCGGTAGCGCCGCCGCTGCCACCGCAGCCCACCAGGGCAACCGCGGCAAAGAGACTGATGCAGAGGGTGAGAATCGCAAAGGCCTTCTTTTTCATGGTCGTGTCCTCCTCGATCTGTAACCGCCCATGGATTACCTGCCTTTACTGTACGCGCGAGCGGCTCGTAAGGGTGGGCCATGTGTCCCATTCTGGGGGCTGGATTTGCGCCGTTAAGTGGCAATATGCGCGCGCAAAAGAGGGGAGGGCCGGTGCTGCCGGCTCTCCCCGAGGTGAGGTGCCCGTTCATTTAATGGGGCGTTCGTGCGGGCGTGCGCGAACCCTTGCTACTTGATCTCGATGCTCGAAATCTCGACGCCGCGGGCCTCGGTGACGGCCGCCTTGATGTCGTCGGGGAACTCGATGGAGTTGAGGAGCGCCTCGGCTTCTTTCTTGTGAAGGTCGACGTTCCTAATCATGATATAGACGCTTCCCGTGTCGACGTCGGTAAAGAGGTAGGTATAAGTGCCGCCGTTGTCCTTGCACGTTCCGGTGAGCCATGTTCTGCCGTTGTACTCGACGGGGTCGCCATCCTCCCACTGGAACGTTCCGGTGTGCCTTTCGGCCTGCTCTGCAAAGGACTCTTCGGCCGTCATCTTCTCTTGCCAAACGGGGATGAAACGGTCGACTGTGGTGTTCTCGTTCTCGGGGAAAGTGAGCTGGACCCTGTCGGCATTCTTGCCGGCGGAGTCGCTTACGCCAACGCCCTCGGGCATTTCCACCTTAAACCAGATAAAGTCGGTCTTCTTAGCGACGGGGGCCTTTTCCTTGCCCTCGCTCTTGGATGCGCTGCTGCCCCCGCCTCCGCTTGACGCACTTCCGCCGCAGCCGACAAGGGCGAGCGCGGCAAAGAGGGCAATGCAAAGGGAAAGGATCGATAGGGTCTTTTTCTTCATGGTGGCGTCCTCCTTGTCTGTCGGTGACATCACGGCGCCGCGGGTTGTTGGAGCCGTTGGTGTATGTTGCTATTCGCAAGCGTGGCGGATGTCGTTGTGTGTGGTGCGGCGATACCTCCGTTCTTCGTTTGTGGCCGTTGAGTGGCCGTGCCCCAACGGGCTCCTTACTTATAGATATGCCCCAGCTTGCGCTGCCCGGGAGTCTCGAAAGGTGGGCCATATGTCCCATGTTTGCGTGTGCGGGCTTGCCGCAAGGTGGGCCTGGCGCTGGGCAAGCGTGCGGCTTGGTTGATGCTCCCAATGTTGCGCAACAGCGATGCCGGCTTAAGGTTTTAGACTTGGCTGTGACAAAAGCTAAACCACGAAAGGTCGAACGATGTTCTGTCAAAAATGCGGACAGCAAGTTCCCGACGATGGATCGACGTTTTGCACGCATTGCGGGGCGTCGCTTGCGGGCGGTTCCGTGCCGACGCCCGCGGGCGCTGGTCCTTCCTCTGCCCCGGGCCTGACCCAGTCGATGCCGCCGGTCGCGCCCGCGCCTCAAAAGCCTAAGAGCAAAGCTCCGATTGTCATCGCGGTGGCGTGTGCCGCCGTGGTCCTCATCGGTGGCGGTACGGTGTTTGCGCTCACGATGCTTAACGGGTCCAAGAGCTCTGACACGCAAATTTCAGTAATCGATACCGGGTCTTCTGACGAGAAAGATTCTTCTGCCAAGAAGAAGGGCGACAAGTCCAAAGCCAAGGAATCCTCGTCGTCCGATGACGAGGCCGTTCCCGAGGACGAGTCGGCATACTACGGCTCGGGCGATTCGGACGATTATCTAACCGACGTGTATACGTACACGAACGACATGCATCCTTATAGCATGTCGATTCCCAATCGCTTTGAGATGGAAGATACTCCCAGCGGCAGTGGCGCCAGGTATGAGGATCCGGAGACGGGTTTTGTGATCAACCTTTTTGGCTACGTCAACATTAACGACGAAACTGCACACGAGATGTTCGTCGACGTGGACACCTCGGGCAAGGCCGACCTCTATACCGCAGAGGGCGACAACTGGTACGTGGTCTCGTGGTGTGAGGACGATACGATCATTTACGAAAAGACGATCGTCACGGATTCGACGATTGCCACGGCGCATTTGGAGTACTCGACTGCAAACCGCGACATGGGGTCGAAGATTATCGACACGCTGCTGCCGACGTTTCAGGTGGACTAGGCGCCCGTGCCTATAGCCGGCAATCGGAAACACCGATAGCCAGAGCTCCTGACAGCCTTTGTCTTATGGGCTAGACTGGGCTTGAATAAGACCGATGAATGGGACAACCGCTTCCTGGCGTCGTTGTCCCATTTTTTATTATGCGTGCGGCCCGTGGTGGCCGGCGCGGTGGGCAGGGGTGTTTCGATGAGCCAAGAGATGATGGATAAAACCTGTCGCGGTTTTGCCGAGGCGTTGGCTGCACGCGAGCCGGTTCCCGGCGGCGGCAGCGCCAGCGCGTTTGTGGGAGCGCTGGGTGCCTCGCTGTGCGGGATGGTTGCTCGCTATGGCGCGACCAATCCCGCGCTTGCCGATCGCGCGGACGATCTGACGCACGCGTTTGCCCAGGCAGACGAGCTGGCTCAGGAGCTTGTGGGTCTGGTTGCCGAGGACGTTCGTGCGTACGGCCAAGTGTCGGCGGCGTACGGTATTCCGCGCGAGGATCCGGCTCGACCGGCTGCGATTCAGGATGCGTTGCACGTGGCCGCCATACCGCCATATCGGATCATGGATGCCTGCGGGCGTGCGCTGGCGCTGCTCGAGGACATGGCGGACAAGGGCTCCCGGCAGTTGCTGTCCGACGTGGCGTGCGGTGCCGTGTTCTGCCGCGCTGCCATGCAGGGCGCGAGCTTGACGCTCTTTGCGAACACCACGTCTATGAAGGATCGTGCCCACGCCGAGGAGCTCGAGGCTGCATGTGACGAGCTGCTCGATACGTGGCTGCCGCGCGCCGATGCGCTGGCGCGCCGCGCCGCCGACGCCGCCAGAAAGAGGGGATAGCCATGGCAGAGCTGCTGAAGGGTGCTCCCGTTGCCCGCGCGCTGACCGAGGAGCTCGCTGCTCGCTGCGCGGCTTTGCGTAAACGCGGTGTTGTTCCGACGCTTGCTATCGTGCGCGTGGGCGAGCGCGAGGACGACCTGTCCTACGAGCGCGGTGCCCTCAAGCGCTGCGAGAAGGTTGGCATCGAGGCTCGCCGCGTATTGCTTCCCTCCGATGTTTCGCAGGACGAGCTGTTGGCGGCCATCGAGGACATCAATGCCGACCCCGCTGTTCATGGCTGCCTGATGTTTCTTCCGTTGCCCGTTGGGCTTGACGAGGATGCAGTTGCCGCGGCACTCGATCCTGCCAAGGATGTTGACTCCATGACGCCGGCCTCGCTGCTCACCACGCTCTCGGGGCGAGGCGAGGGCTTTGCTCCCTGCACGGCCGAGGCAGTGCTAGCGTTGCTGGACCATTACGGCGTTGAGCTGGACGGTGCCAAGGTTGCGGTCGTTGGTCGGTCGCTGGTGATTGGCCGTCCCGTTGCCGCCATGCTTACGGCTCGCAATGCCACAGTGACGACGTGTCATACGCATACGCGCGACTTGGCTGCCGAGTGCCGTTCTGCCGACATTGTTGTTGCCGCGGTTGGGCGTGCGCGCACGATTGGCGCGGATGCGGTCCGCGAGGGCCAGACGATCATCGATGTGGGCATCAACTGGGACGAGGCCGCCGGCAAGCTGGTCGGCGACGTCGATTTTGATGCTGCGGAGCCGATCGTTAACGCCATCACACCCGTGCCGGGCGGCGTGGGGGCTGTGACCACTGCGATTCTCGCCAAGCACGTGATTGAGGCGGCGGAGCGCGCATCGAAATAGGCGTTTTGGGCTGTTTGAGGGGTTAGCTATATACCACGTGGTCAAAAAACGCCAAATATGAGTACTGTTGCCAAGATAGTCACATATGTTTTACGCCTTTAGACTCCCTAACGATATTCATTCTCGTCAGGGAGCCCATTTTATTGAACCTATGGGGAATAACGTTGTCTTGCTTTTGGACAAATGGGGATTTCTGGCACTCGTTACAAGGAAATTTGCTACTACTAAATTGGTGACAGTACTCATATTTGGCATTTTTTGACCACAGGGGTTGCCGGAGCTGTGGCTTCGCCCTTTTTGAGCCAAAGCGATACACTGTTGCCATTTAATTTCTTCGCTCAAGGAGGATGCGCATGCCGTGCACAACGATTTTGGTTGGTAAGAACGCGAGCTACGACGGGTCGACGCTGGTCGCCCGCAACGAGGACTCGTCCAACGGGGTGTTTGAGCCCAAGCGCATGCGCGTGGTGCATCCCGACGAGCAGCCGCGTGTCTACACGAGTGTCCTGAGCCACCTGACCATTGAGCTGCCCGACAACCCCATGCGCTACACGAGCGTCCCCGACGTCGTTCCGGGTCATGGCATTTGGGCCGAGGCCGGTTTCAACGAGCTCAACGTTGGCATGTCCGCAACCGAGACGCTTACCACCAACGAGCGCGTCCGCGGCGCCGATCCGCTCGTGGACTATGTACCCGCTAAGGGCAACGAGGGCGAGGACGGCTATGTGCCGGCGCAGCCCGGCGGTCTGGGCGAGGAGGATATGGTGACCCTGGTGCTGCCGTACGCCAAGTCCGCCCGCGACGGTGTGCGCATTCTGGGCGACCTGCTCGAGCGTTACGGCACCTACGAGAACAACGGCATCGCCTTTAGTGACGTGGACGAGATCTGGTGGCTCGAGACCATCGGCGGCCACCACTGGATCGCCAAGCGCGTGCCCGATGACGCCTATGTGACCATGCCCAACCAGCTTGGTATCGACAGCTTTGACCTGGACGACGCCGAGGGCACTCAGGCCGACCACATGTGCTCCGCCGACCTGCGCTCCTGGATGGCCGAGTGGCATCTGGACCTGACGCTGGGTGTTAAGGGCGACGGTCCCGCCGCGGTCTTTAACCCGCGCGAGGCCTTTGGCTCGCACAGCGACAGCGACCACGTCTACAACACGCCGCGCGCCTGGTACATGCAGCGCTGCCTCAACCCCAGCGATGTGTGGGACGGTCCCGAGGCCGACTACACGCCCGAGAGCGATGACATCCCCTGGAGCCGCGTGCCCGAGCGCAAGGTGACCATCGAGGACGTCAAGTACGTGCTTTCGAGCCACTACCAGGGCACGGAGTACGACTGCTACGGCAGCAAGGGCACGCCCGCCACGCGCGGCGCCTATCGTCCCATCGGCATCAACCGCAACAGTCAGCTCGCCGTGCTGCAGCTGCGCCCCTATGCACAGCCGGCGTATCGCGCCGTACAGTGGATGGCCTTTGGCTCTAACTCGTTTAACGCGCTCGTGCCGCTGTACGCCAATGTCGAGACCATGCCCGAGTACTATGCCGACACGCAGGCTCGCGTGACGTCCGAGAATTTCTACTGGGCCAACCGCCTGATCGGCGCGCTGGCTGACGTCCGCTTCCATGAGTGCGGTCGCGCGGTCGAGGATTATCAGGAGAAGGTCGGCGGCATGGGCCACAAGCAGATTCATGACGTTGACGCTGTCGTAGCCGCGCTGCCCGAGGCCGAGGTGCCCGCCGAGCTCGCCCGCGCCAACGAGGAGTTTGCCGAGCGCGTGCGGGTGGAGACCGATGCCCTGCTGGGCAAGGTGCTCTACACCACGAGCTGTGCCATGAAGAATTCCTTCGCGATGAACGATAACGTAAGGTAAAGACGACCTTGCAACGAGCGAGCGGGGCAAACGCTGTCAAAGGCTTTGCCCCGCTCGATTCCTATCTTGGCGGTAAAACGATTTTGTGTCGTTCGCCCAATCTTGGGTACAAGAAGGCCAATGCAGTTGTTCATGATTGGAGCCAACCATGGTTATGAAACTCGATCAGCTTGTTAACGGTGCCATCAACGTGGGCTTCGGCGCCGCCGCCGTTGCCGTCGAGGGTGGCAAGAAGGTTCTCGACGACCTGGGCACCAAGGGCGAGCAGGTCCGTAAGGATGCCGGCACCCCCGATATCGCCCGCAGCGTGTCCGACATGTTCGAGCAGGCCGGCGGCACCATCTCCGACCTGACCGAGCGCCTGGGCATGCAGGGCGAGACTGCGGCACAGCGCGTGCTCGACGAGCTCATCCTGGCCCGCGTCCGCGTTATGACCGCCCCCGAGCGCACGGCCTTTTTGGCCCATGTGCGCGATATCGTCGATTCGGTCGAGGATAACGTGACCTCGGTGCCCGTCGAGTCCGTTGAGCCCGACGATGCAGAGGACACCGAAGAGGCCGAGTAGCAGCGCAGATGGCAGATTCCACCACCGATTACAACAATCTAGATCCCTTGGGTGATGAGACAGCGGTTGTCGATGAGGTTGAGGCCGCCGTTTCGGGCGCTCGCAAGAAACCGCGCGCTGTCGATATGGTTCCCGAGGAGCCCGACGCGATGGCGCCGGACGAGGAGTATCAGCTCACGCCGGCAGGTCGTCGTGAGCGCATTGGGCAGATCGTTTGCTTAATCAAAAAGTATCGCGTCTGGGACAACCTCACGCCGGTGCGCCTGCGCCGCCTGCTCGAAGAGCTCGGCCCCATGTTCGTCAAGATGGGGCAGATTCTGGCCAACCGCTCCGAGATTTTGCCGCAGCGGTTTTGCGACGAGCTGCGCCGCCTACGCTCCGACGTAGAGCCGGTGCCGTATGAGGTGGTGCTCCGCTGTCTGGAAGAGGAATACGGCCAGCGCCTGGGGCAGATGTTCGACGCGATCGACCCCAACCCACTCGGTAGCGCGTCGCTCGCGCAGGTGCACCGCGCCCGTCTGGTGACCGGCGAGGACGTGGCCGTTAAGGTGCAGCGCCCCGGCGCGCAGCAGGTGATGGCTCAGGACATCGACATCATTCGCTCGGTGGTGCGTATCGTTTCCAAGTTCGTCAACACCGATCAGTTTGTTGACCTGCACGGCGTGGTCGAAGAGCTGTGGACCTCGTTTCGCGAGGAGACCAACTTTTTGGCCGAGGCCAAAAACCTTAACGATTTCTATGACTTCCATAAGAGCGTCCATGGTGTGACGTGCCCCAAGTCCTATCTGGATCTGTGCACCGAGCACGTCGTGGTCATGGATTATGTCGACGGCATCTCGATTGCCGATCCCGAGCGCCTGGTTGCCGAGGGCTATGACCTGGAAAAGATCGGCTCGGCGATCGTCGAAGACTATTCGACGCAGGTGCTCGACGACGGCTTTTTCCATGCCGACCCGCATGCGGGTAACATCATCCTCAAGGACGGCACTGTCTACTTTATCGACCTGGGCATGGTCGGGCGCATGTCGAGTCACGACCGCGGTATCGTCAAGGATATGATTTTCGCCGTGGCCGAGGGCGACGTGCCCAAGCTCAAGGACTCGCTCATGCGCTTTGCCGTGACGCGTGGCGACTCGGCCGAGCTCGACCATTCGGCCTTTTTGTCCGACTTGGACTTTATCGTTGCCGACTTTGCGGGCCTCGACCTTAAGGATCTTGATATCGGCGAGTTTTTGACCTCGCTGCTAAATTTGGCGCGCAAAAACGACGTTGAGCTGCCGAGCGTGGTGACGATGTTCGCCCGCGGCATGGTGACGCTCGAGGGCCTGCTGACCGAGTACATGCCCAACGTCAACATGATCCAGATCATCCAGACGCACATCAAAAACGAGAAGAGCGCCTATGCGCGCGTCCGCGAAATGGGGCGCGATCTTGCCGCGAGCAGCTATCGCGCGGCAAAAGGCTCGCTCGAGGCGGCCGAGTATCTGGGCTTGGCGTCGCGCATGCTCACGCGCGGCCAGCTTAAGGTGAACACGCAGATCATGAGCAGCGATAAAGCGCTGCGACAGCTGGGTGGAATTATCGACCGCATGTCGATGGCAATTGTGATCGCCGGCCTGTTTATCGGTTCGTCGGTGGTGTACTACGCGCGCATCGAGCCGGTTGTGTTCGGTATCCCGGTCATTGGCTTTATGGGCTACGTGAGCGCGCTGGTGTTGGCGCTGATGCTGGGCCGCGAGATCTGGCGCAACAGTCACGGCGGCAAGCGTTAACGATTTCCCGGGGTCGGGGGAAACGGATCATTTTGCCTTGCGTCGCGCCGGCGTGGGCTGGTCCGAACAAAACTATGCCGGTTTACGGGGCTGGAGTGCCGAACCTCGAGCATACCGAAATTCGCGCTTTTAAAACCGCAGGTAGATGAGTCGTTGATTTTCGAAAATGGTTGATATGGTTGCGAAGTGCTGAATCAGCCCCGTAATCCGGCATAGTTTTGAAACGAGCTGTTCTTGCAAGGTCCGACGACAGTCCTCCCTATCGCAAACCATAGCTTTTACCTTGGGCTTCGCCTGTGTGCGGGGCCCTTTTGCGTGCTACCATATCGACAGTAATAATCGATGGCCTAGATGGTGGTGCGGAGACGCACGAATGCGCGGTTTTCCTGCGTGTTTGGGAGAATCGGGGTGCAAGTCCCCGGCTGTACCAGTAACCGTAATTCCTCTTGGCCCGGGATGGTCACGTCGCAGATCGGACGGCGCGCCCGGGTCGGTAAGGTTAAGTCGGATCGCCTCCCATCTTGCACGCGACCGTGGCGCATGCCGCCGGTACGCGTTGGGCTCTGGAGGGAAGGGGGACCCCGATGGGGGTACTCGAGCGCAATGTGCGCGATGACGTGGGGCAGCCGCTGGGCAATGCTCCAAGTGCAGACAATGGGAGACAAATGGATATGTTTGAGGACGAGTGCCAGCGCGCCTCGTGGCGTCGTCATGGAGCGATTGCCCGTGGCGTAGCCAAGCGCGGTCTGGTGGCGTTCCTGGCTTTTGCCATGGCTTTTGGCACCACGCCGGCGCAACTTTGGGCTGAGGGTGCCGAGGGCATTGCCGAGGCCGTGGCTCAGGCCGCAACGGGTGGCGAGGGCGCGGCGGCCGACGATGGCGCTGCTGCCGGCACCGGCGCGAACAGTGCGGCGGCGAGCGCTGCTGCCGATGACGCCGGCGCAGATCAGGGCGCAACTGCGAGTGCCGCGAATGGCGATGACACCGCAGCAGACAACGCGACTGAGTCCGAGAGCTCTCCCGCGGTGCCTGCTGCTTCGGAGCAGAAGAACGCCGCCGTCGCCGCGTCCGCCACAACGCTTTCGAGCGAGGCCAAGGTCTTCATCCAGGACACCAAGGATAAGGACAGCTCCTATTCCACGAAGTCGGGCGCGCTCAGCGCGGGCGACACGCTCTGGGCAAATATGTACGATGAGGTCGAGGACGACTGGTACGGCACTTCGACTGAGTCCGCTGCCAATCCCGGCACCTGGACTTACACCTGGCTCGCCGGCACGACCAGGGCCAGCAGCAATGTCGCCGACTACACCGAGGTCGTAGGCCACGAGCAGTCGCTCACCGTCACCGCCGCGATGGAAGGCAAATACTTCATCTGCAAGGTAACGGTTGATGGCAAGGACTACTATGGTCCGTCCGTTTCTTCTGGCTCGGGCATCAATGCCAACTACATTCCTGGCCCCGTGCTGGGCGCCGGTCAGATGGAGCTTAACAGCGTCAAGCTGAATAGCGACACGCCGAGCATAGGCGATACCCTGACGGCGACTCCGTACATAAGCTATTATCAGCAAGCCCCCGCCAACGCCAAGGTTGCCTACACGTGGTCCGCTTCTACCTCGCAGTACTCGGGCTTTACCAAGATCGAGGGCGAGACGGGCGCTTCCCTCACGGTAACCGACGACCTTGAGGGTAAGTACATCAGGGTCGAGGCCAACGCTGGCGTCAACACGGTGAACAAGACCACTTCCAGCAAGGTCAAGCAGGCCGGTGCGGTCGAGATTTCGGCCGTGTCCATCGTTAACACCAAGGACAACACGAGCGTCTTTACGGTGGGGGATACCGCTAAGGCCCGCGCCAAGGAGAAGGGCGGCGCGTACGGCGCGTTCGTCGACGCGGACAAGCTCAACTTCCAGTGGCAGAGCTCTGACACCAAGAGCGGCGCGTATACCGATATCGCGGGCGCCACGGGTGAGACCCTCGAGCTTACCGACGCTTTGGGTGGCAAGTACCTCAAGTGCAAGGTGTCCTCGAAGATCGGCTCTTCGAGCTTGACCAACTCGACGGGCGCTCTCGTTGCTGCCGCCGGTTCAATTAATGTCACGAGCGTGACCATGAGCCCGACTTCGGGCAAAGTCGAGGTTGGTTCCACGATTACGGCGACCGCCAAGGCGGGCTCCACCGACGTTACCTCCGACTCGCATGTCACGTGGCGGTGGTACAAGGGCAAGTCGAATACCGCCAGCTCGTGCAACACGCCTATCGAGGGTGAGACCGGTAACACCCTGACGGTGACCGCCGCCCTTAAGGGCTACTACGTCGTGGCCAAGGCCAACGGCGGCTATGGCGAGCAGAAGCCGTACTATGCGGCGGGTCCTGTCTCCGTCGCTGGCCAAGTTGAGCTTTACGACGTGCAGTTCGAGGGCTCTCCCGCCACCAACGGCGTACGTGTGGGCGATACGCTCAAGACTAAGGTGCGCAAAAAGGACGGCTCCAACTATCACTATATCGACCGCACCGATAATGTGACCTACCAGTGGCAGTATGCAAACAGCAGCTCGAGCTACGACTCCGCCTATACCGATATCCCCGGTGCTACCGAGGCCACCTATACCGTTGACGCCGCCTATGCCGGCAAGTACCTGCGCGTGAAGGTGACGAGCGAAAACACCGTTTCCAGCACGCAGAAGAAGAGCTCCTACGGCGGCACGCAGTCCGTTGCCCCGCTCGGCCCCGTGACGCTCAAGGGCCAGTACAAGCTGGCGGGCATTGAGCTTGCCGATAAGAACGTTACGCTGAGCGTGGGTTCAAAGATCACGCCGAGCGTGCAGGTTCCGGGCAGCTGGTCGGGCTCGACCAAAGACGTGCCCGACGATGCCGAGCTCACCATGGCGTGGTATGCCAAGGGCGAGGGCGATGCCGATTGGACAGAGCTCACCGACGGCATCGATACGACCGATGGCAGCCTGACCATTTCGGACGCGCTTGTTGGCAAGCGCATCAAAGTTACGGCGAACGCTCTCGACAACACGGTTGAATGGGTTTCGTCCGACAGCGTTACCGCGGCGGGGGAGTATAACCTGCTGCGCGTGATTGCCAACCCGCAGATTAATAGCGATTCGACCCATCTCGTCTCGGGCGATAGCGTTAAGGCGACGGCGCAGGCCAAGCGCGCCGACGGTTCGACCACCAACGGTATCGACGTCACCGGTCAGGCGACTGTTGCCTGGTATGCGGCGGACGATGCGAAGGCCCCGGAGGCCGACTGGACGCTGCTGTCTGATATGTCGGGCGCCGAGGCGACTGTCTCGGCTTCTGCCGCGGGCAAGTATCTGAAGGCTGTCGCCACGAGCGGCAGCTCGACGGTCGAGCTCGTCTCTGCCAACCCCGTGATCGCCGCAGGCTCTCTTGAGGCCGCAGTTCAAAAGCTCAACGATTCCAATAAGCAGATCTCCGTTGATTACAGCGCTAAGGGCGGCAACGTTAACGACGCGCTGAAGGCGCAGCTTGCCGATCTGGGATTTACCGATATCGACGTCAAGATCTCTGAGGGCGGCGTTGCCTTTAAGGCTGAGGATGACAAGGCCACGGTCGGTATCTCCGACGCCCAGGATAAGACCAACGGCGATGTGACGTTCTTCTACATCGATCCCAACGACTACACCGGTTACAACATCGACGGTTTGCGTAACGCCGATGTGGCGTTTGAACTGTCGCGCGATGGCAAGACCGAGTATTACCTGCCCAACAAGTCCGTGCAGGTTGCTTGGGACGAGGCTAAGCTGCAAGACCTTCTTGACAGTGCTGCCGAATCCCTGCAGATTGGCTACGCGGCGGGCGAGTCCGCCGATGGCGTGACCCAAAATGTCACGCTTCCGTACAAGGCGGGTTCCGCAAAGAAATTCTCTGTTGAATGGACAAGCTCCGACACCGAGCGCCTATTTGTTTCAGGTTATAGCTGGGAAGATAAGACGGGTAAGGTTTCGCGCGCATCGAGCGATCGAGACGTGACGCTGACTGCCAAGGTTACGGTTACGAGTGGCGACATCAAGCTTGCCGGCTCGCACGACTTCAAGCTCACCGTCAAGGGCGATCCCGAGAAGGTCGCCGCCGACAAGAAGGCGCTCCAGGAGAAGGTCGATGCGGCCTTTACCTACGACAACATCAAGTACTCCGGCACCGACACGGTCGCCAACAAGGACGGCCTAACCGCCGACCTGCAGATGCCACGCACGAGTGCGCTCAATATCGACGGCAAGTATTACGAAGTCAAGTACTCTGCCAGCACCGATGACATTACGCTCAACGGCTACAAGGGCACGGTCTATCAGCCGCTGCCTGGCACCGAGGCGGCGAAGACCAAGATTACCCTCACGGTGACCGACAAGTCGAACGCCGAGGTCACGGCTAGTAAGACCCTCGATTTTGCGATTGCCCCGCAGGATCAGGACGAGCTCGATGCCGAGCTGTTCCTTATGGAAAAGGCGAAGGCCGGCTATGCTGCCGCCATTCTGAATGGCCAGGAAGCCAATGCCGTTTCGGCCGACATGCACGCGTTCCAGAAGGCTTATCTTGATGCCGACGGCAACCTTGCCTGGAGCTACAACAAGACGACGACCGATTCGACCGACTTGGGCGTCGTGCCGGTTGATCTGCCTGGCTATGACGCAATGTCCGGTCAGGACTGGCGCCTGTTTAAGTCGAGCAACAGCTCCGTTGTCACAGCCGAGAACCTGAAGGTCACGCAGCCGCGGTACAACACGAAGGTTACGATCTCGTCTCGCTTGACGAGTGAGAAGTATGCTCGCTATGCCGAGCGTTATTCCGGCAATGCCACGTATGCCAAGCTTGCGAACCAGGATGTCTCGGCAACACTGACGGTTCTAGGTACAACTGGCGTCGAAGATCCTAATGCCGGAAAGACAATTATCGTTAAAGCGGGCGTGACAGGGCTCACGGGTAACGCTGGCGATTCCGAGCGTTCGCCCGAGTCCATTGTGCCTTTGACTCAGGTTCCCGTTCAGTATGATGATCATAAGACTGCAGAAGACGTGCTCGAGCAAGTGCTCGAGAACGCCGGCTGCACCGATTTTGAGACCAATTCGCTTGGCCTGACTTCACTGAGGACCAAAGATGGTCGCATTCTTGGCTCTGATTGGAATGCCCCCTATCGCTATTGGTCGTTCTATGTCAACGGCGCCATGGCGGATGTCGGCGCGACGCAATATGCCGTTCAGCCGGGAGACACTATCGAATACCGTTACTTTGACGGCTTTGCGGTGCTTACGCACACCGTGACGTTCGACGCGGGCGAGGGCTCCGCGGTCGCCGCGCAGAAGGTCGAGGACGGCAAGGCTGCCGCCAGGCCGGAAGACCCCGCGCGCGAGGGCTACACGTTCGCCGGCTGGTACTCCGATGCGGGGTGCACGCGGGCCTACGACTTCTCGACGCCCGTCTCCGGCGACGTTACCCTGTACGCCAAGTGGACCAAGGATGAGTCCGCCACGGTCTCGGTCGTGGGCGTCAAAAACCCGGAGGCCGCGACGCCGGTGCAGGATGCCTGGCTCAACAGCGTCGCCGTGACATATGCCGCCGGCTCTGGCGCTACCGCTTGGGACCTCATCAGGCAGGCGCTCGATGCCGCCGGTCTGGCATACGATGCCCCCACCGAGTCCTGGGGCGTGTTCGTCAAGTCGATTACGTCTGCCGGCGGAGTGGAGCTGGGCACCACTGCAGATTACTCTCGCAGCTGGGGCTTCTACGTCAACGGCGAATCTGCCTCCGAGGGCGTTTCGAGCTACAAGGTTAAGCCGGGCGACTCCCTGTCCCTGGTCTATCTCTATAACTTTAAACAGCCGGCAACCGAGGTCGACGGCGTTGTCGTCGACCCGAGTGCTAAGGGTCCCGACTGGAGCAGCTCGTGGCCCGCGGCCGGAACGGGTGCTACCGATGCCCCGACTCCCACGGGTGCTGCCGAGGAAAAATGGGTCGCCAAGCTCAAGGAGTCGTCCGACTGGTCCACGTATGTCTCCGAACCGATTACCGCCGGCGACTACCTCTTTATCGCGGCGGGCAATTCGCTCTACCAGCGTGATGCCAAGACCGGTGATGTCGTTAAGAGCGCCAAGCTCGTGAGTGCCATCTCGTCTGTGTCCCGCATGGCATACGCAGGCGGCCTGGTGCTTGTCCCATTAGGTGACGGGCGCGTGCAGGCGCTGACGGCAGACGCCCTCACGACCGTTTGGGTGAGCGAGAAGCTGCCCGATGGCAAAGGCGGCGCGCAGCAGTGCCAGGGTAACCTTACGGTATCTGCCGGCAAGGTCTATTTCCAGACGAGCGCCGGCTGGTCCGGACCGGGCGGCTACTCCGCCTGCCTTGACCTGGCGACTGGCAGGACTATCTGGAAGCAGCAGGCTGTCGGTACCAAGGCCAACTACTACTGGACTGGCATGGGAGTGTCGGGAGACTACGGCTTTGTCGGCAACATGGACGGTACGGTCGAGACCGTCGATCTCGCCACGGGCAAGTCGGTCTCGAGCCTGAGCCTTGGCGCCTCCGTGAGGTCCGGGGTCACGGTCGCGCCCGGCGGCAAGGTTATCTACGTCGTCAGCTATGACGGCTACCTGCACAAGCTCGGTGTCGGTACCGCTGGCGTCCTGACGGAGCTCGGTAGGGTTGCGATTTCCAATAGCGGCAAAGACGGCAAGGGCGCCGAGTCGTTCGGCCCCACCTCGACGCCGGTTCTCGCCGGTAACAGGATCTACGTCGGCGGCGTGAGCGCTGATCGAGCGGGTAAGTACGGCAGCTATTACGGTCAGCTGACGGTCATCGATACCGACGACATGTCCGTTATCGCGTCTGTCTCCAAGACGACGACCGGCTACATTTCGGGCGAGGTCAAGTCCACCCCGGTCGTCTCCCAGCAGGGCGACGCCACCTACGTGTACTTCACGGGCAACAACAAGCCTGGGGCGCTCTACCGCTATAAGGTCGGGGATGCGGCCGCCGAGGAGATCTATACCCCCGCTTCGGCCAACCGGGACTATGGCATGTGCACGCCCGCGGTCGGTGCCGACGGCACGCTCTACTACATAAACGACTCGGGCAGCTTGTTTGCCATCGCCGGCAAGGAGGCTCCTGCCGTCAAGACCTTCACCGTTCGCTTTGACACGGGCGGGGGATCGGCCGTTGCGGACCAGGCGGTCGACGAGGGGGGCAAGGCCGTAAAGCCTGCCGACCCCGAGCGCGAGGGCTATACCTTCGATGGCTGGTTCGCCGATGCGGACGGGACGCAGCCGTTCGACTTTGATTCGGCCATTTCGTCCGACGTCACGGTCTACGCCAAGTGGAGCAAGAAGGAAGTTCCCGCAACCATTTCGGTTACCGGCTCGGTGGCTGGCGTCGATGCCGAGAACAAGAGTCAGGTTTGGGCGGACAAGACTGCGCTCGAGCTCCCCGAGGGCGCGACGGCGGCCGACCTTTCCGAAGCTCTGTTTGAGCGGGCGGGTCTCGTGTACGACGCCACGCCGGACACCCAGTACGGCTGGAGGCTCAATAGCATTACGTCGCCCGACGGCCGTGTGCTCGGTACCGTCGACATGGGTAACAACCGGTGGGCATACTGGTCGCTTGTGGTTAACGGTGAGTATGCGCAGCTCGGCGCGAGCAGCATCGTGCTCAAGGGCGGCGACGACGTCTCTTGGGTATACGAGGTGCCCGAGGCCCCTGCCATCCACACCGTGACGTTCGACGCGGGCGAGGGCTCCGCGGTCGCCGCGCAGAAGGTCGAGGACGGCAAGGCTGCCGCCAGGCCGGAAGACCCCGCGCGCGAGGGCTACACGTTCGCCGGCTGGTACTCCGATGCGGGGTGCACGCGGGCCTACGACTTCTCGACGCCCGTCTCCGGCGACGTTACCCTGTACGCCAAGTGGACCAAGAATGCCGCCAAGCAGATTACGGTTTCCGCGACGCTTTATGGCGTAGATGGTGACAAGATGTCCCAGCCGTGGGCAGGGGAGGCATCCCTTGCTGTCGATGAGGGCTCGACGATTCAGAAAGTCACCGAGCGCTACTTTGAGAGTCTCGGCATCGATTACCAGCTTATCAACCTGCGTCCGTATGGCTTGGGCGGCGTCGAGCTTTATAGCGTGACGTCGACTGTCGATGGCACAGTTCTGGCCAATTTGTCGACCAGTTACTGGCAGGCATACGTCAACGGCGTCCGCATCGATGACAGTCTGGATGAGGCCAAGCTCAACTCTGGCGATAAGCTCGTCTGGCGCTATCTGGTCGACAGCAAGCGTCCCGCCGAGCTTGTGGACGGCGTTGTCGTTGAGCCGGACGCCGATCGGCCTGTCGATTCCAAATCTGACGCCACTGGCTTTGGAAATGCCGTAACGAATGCCGATACCCCCACGGGTGCCACGGCAGAGGCTTGGACGTTTAACTATAAGCAGTATGTTGGCGGAAGCTATGCAAACGCGAGCGAGCCTGTGATCGTTGACGGCTACATCTATTTGGCGGTTAATGATCAGCTTCTTAAGATTGATTGTCAGACGGGTAAGGTGGCCTCATCTGCCAAGCTCAAGGCGAGCGTAAGCTACACTGCTCGCCCCGTGTATGCAAAGGGCCTGGTCATGGTGCCGCTCAGTGGTGGTTCGGTGCAGGCTCTGACGGTCGACAAGCTCAAGACGGTTTGGATGACTTCGGCAGTAAGTGCCGAGGCCCAGTCGAGCTCTTCGCTAACGGTCGATGGCGACTACCTGTATATTGGGACGGCTGATGGGACTCGTGACATAACCAAGTTCGTCAACGGCTTTGTCGTCTGCATTGACATCCAGTCGGGTAAGGAAGTCTGGAGGCACCATAACGCGAATGAGGGCTACTACTGGACCGGTGGCGTTGCTGTGGATGGCAAGTTCGTGGTTCCCACGTCTTCCGGAACGGTGGAAGTGCTCGATCAAAAGACTGGCGAGGTGTTAGGCGAGCTTTCCCTGGGCGTGACGACAAACTCGAGTATCGTGGTGTCGCAGGATGGCAAGACCATGTATTTGGTCACGCGCGACGGCAAGCTGCATGTGATTTCGTTTGACGATTCGCTGCGGAGTGAGGCGTCGCTGTCCGAAAAGACCGTTGACCTTGGTTTGACGGGCTGCGCGTCGATTCCGACGCTTCTTGATAACAACACGTTGCTGGTTGGTGGCGAAAAGGGCGATTCGTCTGCGTTGGCCATCGTTGACCTTAAGACAATGAGCGTCAAGTTTGTCTCTGGCTCTGACGGTGCGGCGCTGCCCGCGGGCGGCATTAAGGCTGCGCCGCTGGTCTCAAAGCAGGCCGAGGGAACCTACGTGTACTTTACGGTCAATAGCGCCCAGTCTGATAGCAAGGGAAACCGTATTTCCGGCGGCGGTGTGTACCGTTACAAGATGGGTGATGCCGAGGCGACCTTGGCATATGACGCATCTGGTCACAACGAGTACTGTGACTCGCCTGTTGTTTCCGACCGTTACGGCAACCTGTATTACATCAACGATTCCGGCACGCTGTTCCGCCTGAGTGACGGCATTAACGTCGTCCTGGCATATGGTGACGGGTCGTCCTCGAGCTCTGCCGTGTTTAAGGGAAACAAGCTGTTAAAGCCCGCCGACCCCACACGCGAGGGTTATACCTTCGCCGGTTGGTACAAGGATGAGGCCTGCACGGAGGCGTATGACTTTAGCGCTGCGGTGACGGCTGATATGACGCTGTATGCCAAGTGGGTCAAGAATGCCGTTAACCCTGGTGGTAACGGCGACTCTGGTTCCAACGGCGGCTCCAATGGCAATGCGGGCGGCTCTGGCAATGACGGTAACTCCGGTGGCGGCACAAACGGCCAGCAGCCTGGCGGCGCCGTTTCGCCTGGCCAGAAGCCGGTCTCGTCTACCACGACTGCGACCGAGACCAAGGACGGCGAGGATTCCAAGAAGGATTCCGACAAGTCCGATAAGAAGTCTGACAAGAAGGACGACAAGTCTGGCAAGTCTGACGCGGGCTCTTCTGCTGCAACCACCGCCAGGAAGTCCGCTGCGGCTCCGGCACAGGAGTCTGGCTTCAACCCGCTCGCCATTGTCGGCGTAGCGGCTGGCGTGATCGGCCTCGCCATCGTCGGCATGTTCGTGTTTACCAAGCGTCGGTAGGTGAGGGCTGTGTCCAATAAACCTCAGGACGCCGACTCCAAGCAACCCAACTCGTCGTTCATCCAGCTTGACGATACTAAGCGAAAGGGCGTCGCTTCGGCGGCGTCCGCCCCTCGGCGCAAGGCGCTCGTCGGTGCGCTGACGGCTGCCTGCATCGTTCTGATCGTGGTGTCGCTAGGCTTTGTCCGGCCTTCTTCCAGCGGCGCATGGTCCATCGACTGGATTGTGCAGGCCGTGGCGGGGGAGAGCGTCATTGCAGAGGATGCCTCGGGTTCCCGGTCGACTGCCGTCTCGGGCAAGACGGGGTCCATGGATTCCAAATCTTCGGATGACTCGAAGGATGAGTCTAAGGATTCGAACGAGTCCGACTCCAAGGACGATTCCGAATCTTCGGACAAGAACTCAAAGAAGGAGTCGAAAGGGAAGAAGTCCGAAGGCAGGGGTGGCAAGAAGTCCGGCAACGCATCTGATGGTCAGGGCTCCGAATCCGCCGGTGGATCGAGCTCTTCTGACGGCTCTTCTTCGGATGGCGGCTCGGCAACCGGCGGTGGCTCTGCGTCCAACGGCGGCAGCACCTCTACGGGCAACCAGAGCGGCTCGCAGCAGCCTGGTTACGTTACGGTGACGGTGTCGGTCACATCGAGCGCCGTGGGCAATCCCGTGTCTTCTGGCGGCACCTTTACCTTTAACGAAGGCGCCACCGTTTACGATGCCCTGTGCGCGCTGGGCCTTTCCGTTAACGCGCACGGTTCGTCGTACGGTACGTATGTCGCCGCCATTGGCGGTTTGGCCGAGAAGGAGCACGGCGGTACGAGCGGCTGGATGTACTCCGTCAACGGCATAACGCCCAATACGGCCTGCAGCAACTACGTTCTCTCCAATGGCGACACCGTCGTGTGGTATTACGTAACGGGCTAGGAGCCTCGACATAACACGCCAAACGGGCGGTTCGGACCAACATCCGAGCCGCCCGTTTTTCATGCGAATGGGACTGGGTCGCCGGGTCTCTCGGCAAACAAAAAACCGGTTGGAATGGGAATTCCAACCGGCTGCGAAGCGAGATTATGTTGGGCCGTCTACGACTGCGCGCCCTCGAGGAAGAAGCGGCGGCTAAAGTAGTTGTACCAGGTGACCAGGAATGTGGCGATGGCCTTCATGGCCTGGTAGCCGATGCTCAAAAACGTGACGCCCACAAACATGTACAGGTCGTTGAGGCCCAAACCAATCACCGACAGGATGGTGAAGATCGTGAACTCGCGCTTGCGGCTCATGCCTTCGCGGTGGTCGAACACGTACTTCATGCTGAGCCAGTAGTTAACCACGACGGACGTGATAAACGAGATCGTGGTGCTCATCAAAAAGTCGAGGTGGAACAGCTCGACGAGTGCAATGAGCATGCCCCAGTCGATGCCAAAGGAGATAAGACCCACGACAGCGAACTTGAGGAATTGCTTAGTATGAGGTTGTGCCAGTGCCTTGCGCACGTAATCACATCCAATGCGTTGACGAATCGAGCAGAGGATACTTTAGAGCTTTTGCAGGGGAAACGTAAGGGCTTTGCCAAGAACTATACGAACTCGCCAAATATTCAAGAGGTAATCCGCAAACGTTGCAAATCTTACCGTAAACGAGCGAGGCCCACGAACAACACGGTGCTCGACGCGCGTCATCCGTGGGTCCCGTAGTGCAACGAGGAGGCCGAGCTACTTGGTCTCCTCGCCCTCCAGGAAGATCTTTCGGGTCACAAAGTTGTAGACCATGACCAGTGCGGTGGCGCAAATCTTGGCGATATTGGCCTCGAGCCCCAGGCCGGCGTTGAGCGTCAGCACGATACCGTCGTTGAGAGCCAGGCCGATCACAGACAGCACGACAAAGATGATGAACTCGCGGCGGCGGCTCATGCCCTCCTTGTGCGCAAACACGTACTTCATGCTCGCGACGTAGTTAAAGATGAACGAGACGATAAAGCCGCTGGTGTTGGCGATCAGGATGTTAAGGCCCAGGCCGTAATGGAGCAGATTCATGATGCCAAAGTCGATGACGGTGGCAATGACGCCGACGACGCCAAACTTCATGATCTGCGCAAGGAGCTTTTGCATGGTACCTGCCTTAGGGTGGCGCCGGAGCGCCGCGGGGATGACGAACTCAGCAAGTTTAGCCAATCCCCGCAGGCGGGGCTAGGCGCGCTCCTCGATAGCACCGTTTCTATATGCATCGAGCAGCTGGCGCAGGTCCTGGATTTGGCTGCGGATTTTGGCACCCGTATCGGTGTCGCTCACCATGCGGCGACGGTCTGCTTGGTCAAAACGGTTGGTCTCGCTTTCGATGTCCACGTTGCGCGTGAGTGCCTCGGCAACCGTCGTAAAGGCCCGGTGCGACTTGAGGCGGCAGCCGCGCGAGCTCGAGATGAGCGTATAGCCGGCGATACCCGTCTTGGGATGGTAAGCGCGGCAGAAGCCGCCATCGATGACCAGCAGCTTGCCCTCGGCGCGGATGGGCTGTTCGCCCTTGGTGGTTTTAACGGGCGTGTGGCCGTTGATGATGTGGCCGGTCGGCGAGCATGCCATGGGCGCGACGCCAAACTCGCGCATGATGTCATCGCAGACCGAGGGCGACTTGGTAAGCGTAAAGTACGGGTCCATCGGCTCGACCCAGGTGCTCTTATCGGCGATATAGGCGCGCTCAAAGGTACGCACCAGGCGTCCGCTGGCGGGCGAGTTAAAGCCAATCCACAGGTACCACATCCAGTCGAGGGCGTCGCGGTCGCCCACGCGCCAGGCGCGGCGGGCGATGTGGTCGCAAAAATCAAGATAATCGCGCCCGGCGTGCCAGGTGCCCAGGCAGTTCATGCTGCTAAAGGTGCCGTCTTCGTTGAGCGGAACGCAGCCGTGGAAGAGCAGGTTGCCGTTGGCGACCTTGTACATCGAGCCGTGGGAATAGAGGAAATCGATATGGCGATGCAGGTGATCGGCGGTGACAAACTCGGACACGAGCTTGTCGATGATGTGCTGCTCCTGGGGCGTGAGCGTATAGGGGTCCGCCGGATCGACGGTGGGGAAGTCGTTGGTCGTGAGCGGCCACACGCTGCCGTCGGCGAGCGTGACCGTGCCGGTGTCGTGTTCGATCTTGTCGAGTAACAGGCGGTCGGTCATGTCGAACTCGGGGTGGCGCTGGATAATCTGGCCCTCGAGCTTAAAGAGCAGCACGTTGATGGCCTTGATCAGCGGGGTGATGGACTCACCGGCGGTGTAGGTGGCATCGGCAAAGGCAACAAGCTCACGCAGCGAGATGCCGTAGTCGTTCTCGAGGATCTCGTAGTTGTCGTAGCGTAAGTTGTTGCGCAATACCGTGGCGATGCAGGCGGGCTCACCGGCCGCAGCGCCCATCCACAGCAGATCGTGGTTGCCCCACTGGATGTCGAGCGAATGATAGGTGAGCAAGCGGTCCATAATCTTGGCAGCGCCGCCGCCACGGTCGAAGATATCGCCCACCAGGTGCAGGTGGTCGACGGCCAGGCGCTTGATGAGCGAAGCGAGCGACTCGATAAAGTCGTCGGCGCTTGCGGTCTCTAGGATGGACTCAACGATGCGCTCGTGATAACGCACACGATAGTTGTTCTCGTCCGGATGCGTGTGCAGCAGCTCGTCGATGATGTAGGCGTAATCGCGCGGGATGGCCTTACGCACTTTGGAGCGCGTATAGCGGCTCGAAAGCGAGCGGGCAACCATGATGAGCTGGTCGAGCATTGTCTTGTACCAGGTGGGGGAGTCCTCGCGCCGGCTGCGGACCAGCTCGATCTTCTCGCGCGGGTAGTAGATGAGCGTGCACAGCTCGCCCTTTTCGTCAAAGGAGAGCGTGTCGCCAAAGATCTCGTCGACATGTTCGCGCACGACACCCGAGCAGTTGTTGAGGATGTGCATAAAGGCTTCGTACTCGCCGTGCACGTCGCTCATAAAATGCTCGGTGCCTTTGGGCAGGTTGAGAATGGCCGAGAGATTGATGATCTCGGTAAACGCGGATTGCTCGGTGGGAAATTGTCTCGACAGCAGACGCAGATACTTAAAGTCTTGCGGATTGCGATCGAATGCGACCATGAAACACCTTCCAATATGGTTGGTAAAACTGATAAACATCGTCAAACGTTTATCAGTATGCGCCGGCTTTGTTTCGATTTAGCGCCGGTGGCTGAATTGTCGGCTGAACGGTTTGCTAAATCGATTTAGTTGAGGTTGATGTGTCGGTTAAGTGGAGACGAAGGGGATGATTTTGCCCATGTTGGCCCATAGCGGGGATGGGGATGTTGATGATAAAGATATTCAATGCCAATGGTTCGAATTGGTAAATAGTGGACATTTGTATCGTATTTAGGCTTGCTGTGCGATAATTTGCGTAGCAATACTTAAGGAGCCTCATATGAGTGATTTTGTCCTGACCTGTGAATCCGCCGCCGATCGAACCCGTGAGTTCTTTGCGTCGCGCAATATCCCTGTCGTGTGTTTTCATTACGAGATTGATGATGTTGTCCATACGGACGATCTGTACCAGTCGATTTCACCGGACGAGTTTTTTGCCCAGATTGCCGCGGGCGCCATGCCCAAGACGTCTCAGGTGAGCGTGGGTGAGTACGAGGAGTTTTGGGAGCCGTTTGTTGCCGAGGGTAAAGACGTGCTGCACCTGACGTTGTCGTCGGGTATTTCGGGTACGTATGGTTCGGCTTGCGTTGCGGCGCAGATGCTCGCGGATCGCTATCCCCAGGGCGGCAAGGTGCGCGTCATCGATTCGCTGGGGGCGTCTTCGGGCTTTGGCCTATTGCTGGAATATGCCGCCGACGTGCGCGATAGCGGCGCTTCGCTCGACGAGACGGCCGCTTGGATTGAGGGGCATAAACTCAACCTGCACCACTGGTTCTTCTCGACCGATCTGTCGAGCTACCTGCGCGGCGGTCGCATTTCGGCCGCGAGCGCGATCATCGGCACGGCGCTCAAGATTTGCCCGCTTATGACCGTCGATTGCGAAGGCAGGCTGTCGCCACGTGAGAAGATCCGCACCAAGAAGCGCGCGATCTCCGAGATGGCCAAGACCGTGATGGCACATGTGCAGGACGGCGCGAACTATTCGGGCAAGTGCATCATGTCGCAATCGGCGTGCCGCGAGGACGCCGAGGCCGTTGCGGCACTGATCGAGGAACAGGTTCCGCAGCTCAAAGGCAAGATCGAGATCAACAATATCGGTGCTCTGATCGGTTCGCACACCGGCCCTGGCACGGTGGCCGTCTACTTTATGGGCGACAAGCGCGTGGACTAACGTCCGTGTGCTGGCTGACGGTTTCAACGGCTACGCCTGTCCTCCCGACATTTGATAACAGAAAAAGGCCCGTCCCGTTGCGGGGCGGGCCTTGCTGTTGCAGCTAGCGTTTCTTTCCGCGGAAGAAGAAACCGTGCAGCGAGGGCTTGAGTCCGCGGTTGGCGCGACGCTCCTCGATATGATCGTGGATCGAAGCGACGCGCTCGATAACCTCGTCGGGAATCGGCACGTCGGGATTCATGTTCTCGACCTGGCTGACCTCGGCGGCGGCGACCTGGTCGATAATGGGCACATCGTCGCGCGAGATGACGGGCGTGGCGTCTTCTTTCATCTTGCGGTAGCGCTGCATCATGTCGGTCTGCAGCTGCTGGGCCGAAGGCGGTGTCCAGATGATGGCGTTGGCGCCGGCGGCGATGGTCTCACGGATGCTCTCGGGCGTCTTGCCGCCCGGTGCGATGAGCGGCAGGTTGGGATAGTGCTCGCGCAGCTCACGCAGGACCTGGGGCGTGTTTTTGCCGGCGGCGATGTTGAGGATCTTGGCTCCGGCACGCACTTTGGCGTGAGCATCGTCGTCGCAGCGAACGACCGTGGCGATGACGGGGATGTCGGCGATGTTGGTAATGTGCTCGACCATCTCGGCAGTAGCGGGGGAGTTGACCACGCAGCCCGCCGCGCCCTGCATCTCGGAGACGGCCGCCATCTGAACGGAGCGCTTACCGGTGGTGGTGCCGCCGCCAACGCCCACAAAGACCGGGCACTCGGCAACGGTCAGCAGCGCCTGCGTAATGGCGGGCTGCGGCGTGAAGGGGTAGACGGCAAACACGGCATCGGCATTGGAGTTGCGGATGACCGCCACGTCGGTGGTGTAGATGAGCGATTTGATGCGGCGGCCAAAGAGCGTAAAACCGCTGGCCTCCTCGATCTCATCTGGCATACGGAGGGCCGCCTTGCGCAGGCGCCCGTCGATGGGCAGCGGCTCCATGGGCAAAAGGCCGTTGGGGGTTACGGCCACCTGGGGCTCGGTAAATTCGTCTGCAAGCTCTACCTCGGAGAAGTCGACCGAGGCGACGATGTCCTCGTGAACCTCGGCGGGAACATCGATGGGGGCTTGGTCGTTAGTTGCGGCAGGCGTCTCGAAGGAGCTGGTGCCGACAAAGGCGTCGACGCGCTCGTTCAAATCGTTGAGAGAATCCATGGCGGTCCGTTTCTATGTTGTGCGGTCGGCAGTGTACGACCGGCGTTGCGAGTGCTAAATCGTTTGACGAGTTGATTTTTCCCCGCTGCGCCATCCGTTAGACTGAAGGGCCGGCGAACGTGAAGGAGCTGTGGTGGCGGGAATTGAGGTGCTATCTTGAATGTCCCGTATACAAAAGAGAGGTGACGCGGTATGGAATTCTCGGCAATGTTGGGCTCGATTGGCCTATGCGTGGGCGCAATCGTTGCCGCCGCGGTCATCTACTTTGCGGTCACGGCCATTAAGGGCAAAAAGGCCGAGCGCAAGGAGCGCGAGGCACTTAAGCAGTGCCGTGACCAGCAGGACAGGCACGCACGGCGATAGCTTGTTGAGTTTTGAATCCGTGCGCTAGCTGCGTTTTCGGACCAGGGCGATATAGAAGCCCTCAAAGTCGCGACTGGGCGGAATGGTCAGCGTGCCGGGCATGCCGTTGGCAATGGCCGAGATGTGGCCGGCGGCGATGGCCTCGGTAAGGGCGTTGCGCTCGATGCGCGGTTCCTCACCGGCTTCGCGGGCGCGACGCGCTTCGCTTTCGCTCGGCGTGCCGTCGAGGGGGATGAGCTCGCAGTCCATGTGCTTGTCGAGGGCCTCTTGCAGGGCATCCTCGTTTTCCTGCGGCAAGATCGAACACGTCGAATAGACGAGCGTGCCGCCCGGTTTGAGTGCCCCCATGGCGCGATCCAGAAGCGCGCGCTGCGAGCGGGCGCACTTGACGAGCAGCTGCTCGGTGAGACCGCGCAAGCTCTTTTCGTTGCCGCTGATGACGGTGCCCGTGCCAGTGCAGGGAGCGTCGAGCAGGATGCGGTCAAAGCGGAAGAACTCGTCAAGCTCGCGTGCGTCAATACGCATGACGGGCACGTTTTTGGCGCCCTGGCGGCCCAAGTTGGCCTCGAGCTTTTCGGCACGGGGAATGCTCATCTCGCAGGCAGTGAGGTGCGCCTGTCCCTGGGTGAGGGCGGCGATTTGCGTCGTCTTTCCGCCGGGGGCCGCACACATGTCCAGGATGTCCTCGCCGGCCTGAGCGCCCAGCACGAGCGGCGGCATCATCGACGACAGGCTCTGCAGGTAGATCTTGCCGTCACGGTAGATGTCGAGGTCCCATAGGTCGGAAACTTGGGCCTCGGGCAGGATGAAGGCGTCCGGATACCATGCGACGGGGCGGTGCGCGATGCCGGCCTCGTCGAGTGCGGCGGCGATGCCCTCGGCGGTCGCCTTGAGCGTGTTGGCGCGCAGTGTGACTGGGCGTGTGGCCGCGGCGCCAAAGCCTTCGATCATGAGCTCGGCATCGGTGGGGGCATAGGCGCCGGCGACCGTGTCGACCATAAAACGCGGCAGGTCGGCGGCGCAGGGAAGGGCGGCAAGCTGGTCGGAAAGCTCGGTAGCGGCAAATTGCCTGAGCCTGAGCTCGGGCTTAACCTGCTTTTTCTGCTTACGACGACGCGGCTTGGACATCCGTCTTTCCTTCCCGTCCCAAATTGGTTACTTTCCGGGCACGCTGCTGCTGCCGTGCTTTAGTACTGACTCTCGTGCTTGCTAAAGAAGTCGAAGCGCGGGGGCAGCGGCTTCACGCGGTGCTCGCCGGGCTTCTCGCCCAGGCTCTCCACAAACTCGTCCGTGGAGGCAAAGATGTTGTCCCAGCTAAAGAAGGCGACCGGGTCGACGTCGAAGTACTCGCAGATGAGCTCGCAGCCGGCCGGGACGATGCCGTGCATGAGCACGGTCGCCACGCGCAGCTCGGTAAAGGCGTCGACCAGGGCCTGCGTCATGGCGGCGTTTGCCGGCTCGCCCTCGAGCTTGTTGGCGGCCTTGGAGGCGTCGCTCCAGCGCTTGTTGGCGGCACGCAGGTAGTCGTCGCACACGGCGAGCGCGCGGTGCGTCTCGAACTTGTACATGGCCTGCTCAAAGGTGAGAGCTGCCTGCTCGGCGGCTTCGACCACAGTGGCGGAGGCGGCACCGGCGGGGATGCAACCGTTGCGATAGGGGCTCTCGTCGCCTTCCTTGACGGCGACGCCGTAGAAGCAGCTGCGGGCCAGGCGGTTGAAGACGCCGGTCAAAAGGGCGCTCTCCTTAAGGGCCGGATCGATGACGCGCTTGTCGTCGCAGGCACGTACCTCGTTGCCGTCCTTGTCCTTGCCGGTCACGCGCGTGTCGTATGCCTTGGGACTAAAGCTCACCGGCTTTTCGGACAGGCCGAGCGACAGCCAATGCGCGCGCATCTGCTCGCAGGTGTAGTGGTTGAGCAGGTCGTCTGCCGGCGGGGGAGGCGTCTGCGAGGACGAGCTGGCCTTTTTGCCCATGTAGAGCAGGTGATAGCAGGCGCTGACGGTGCTCTGCGTAAGGTCCCAACCCAGGGCCTCCCACATGGCGGTCTGCGCGATGCAGTAGAAGTAGATGTTGTCCTGACCGATGAACTGGTAGATCTGAGCGTCGTCAGAGCACCACCAGTCGCGCCAGTCGAGCGAGCTGTGCTGGTAGGTGGGCGCGGGGACCTGCGTGGAATCGGCGGCGGGCTCGCCCATGAGGGCGGCGTCCTGGGCGGCGACACCCTCGGTCACGCCGGCGGCCTTGGCATCGCGTGCGAGCACGGTGCGGGTGTAGCTGATGGGCGCCCACAGGCTCTCGGGCCAGCACCAGCAGGTGACGTCGGTCACGCCGTCGACCTCGGGCACCGGAACGCCCCAGTCGATGTTGCCGGTGATGCGGAAGGGCACGAGCGCCTTGCCGCTGCGGAAGCGCACGCCGCCGTTGGCGAGCACCGCGTGGGCGTCGTCGCGCTCCTTCCAGCTGGGGAAGGTGACGGTAAAGCTGCTCTTGTTGCCTTCGGGCTCCAGCACGGTGTGCTCGGGCAGCTGGTCCTCGACGGCGTCGAAGGCCTCGCGGAACTTGTTCTGGATGTAGAGTTGCGCCGGCAGCAGCCACTCCTCCATGGTCTTGGAGACCACGGAGCGAACCTGCGGGTTCTTGGCGAGCTTGGCGGTATAGGTCTTCATAAAGTCGAGGTAGGCCGGCAGGTCGAAGTAGAGGTTGTCGACCGGGCGCAGCTCGGGCACCTCGCCGGTGAGCTGGCTCTTGGGCGCGATGAGCTCCTCGGGCTCAAACTGGTGGCCCAGGTCGCACTCGTCGGCATAGGCCTTCTCGGACTTGCAGCCCTGGATGGGGCAGCGGCCGATCACCTGGCGGCCGTTGAGGAACGTGCCGGCCTTGGCGTCGTAGAACTGCAGCGTGGAGCGCTTGGAGATGGTGCCCTGCTCATGCAGGCGCTCGATAATCTCGGCGGTCACTTCGTTGTGAATCTGCGCAGCCGGCTCAAGGCCCGAGCCGCCGTAGATATCGCAGCTGATGTTGTAGTTGTTGAGGGTCGCTGCTTGGCGGGAGTGATTGGACTCGACGTACTCGTTAATGGACTTGTCGTAGCCCTCGTTCTCCTTGAGCTTGCGGTAGCTCTCCATGATGGGCGAGCCATAGCAGTCGGTGCCCGAGGTGAAGATGACGTTCTCGCGGCCCAGACGGTCGCGCAGGAAGCGGGCGAAGAAGTCGGCCGGGACAAAGACGCCGCCGACGTGGCCAAAGTGAAGGCCCTTGTTGCCGTAAGGCTCGCCGGCGGTAACGATGGCGCGGCGAGGCCAGCTGGGACGGTCGTTCATGGAGTATTTTGATGCCATGGGATTCCTTCGCATATGGTGAGAGCGCGGCCGGGCGCAAGGCTTGGCGACGCGGTGGTCAATTCGTGCATATCGTTCGACATTATCGCACATGCGGACGGGTACGTGGCGGGGGCGCTATCCTAAGATGCTATGAATGAGATTTCCAACATACATGCGTTTGAAGACGAGGATTTTCTGCACGCCTGCTTTGTGTGGGGGATGGCCGTGCTCGGCGCATTTGCCGTGTGCTTGGTGCCGGTGTTTATGCTGATGGGCGGGCCTGCGGACTTGGATGCGGCTGACGCGGGCGGCTGGATGGCTGTCGTGGGCTGGATAGTCGGCTTGGCTGCGATCTCAATGGCGTCGTTCGCCGTGCACGAGCTGGTGCACGGTGTGTTTTTTAAGCTGCTGGCGCCTGCGGGCGCGAAGGTGACCTTTGGGGCGAATCGCGAGACGGCGATGATCTATGCCTGCGCCGAGGGCGTTGTGTATTCGCGCCGGCGGTACATGGCGGTTTGCCTGGCGCCGACGGTTGTTGTGACGGCGGCGCTTGCCCTGGGGTTTGCGTTTTCGGGCTATCCGCTGCTGTGCTACCTGGCGGCCAGCTTGCATTTGTCGGGCTGTGTGGGCGACTGGTATTACGTGCGGACCATTTTGCGCGACCGCCGCATTGTCGCCTGCGAGGATACGTCCTTTGGCGTGCGCTTTTTCGGGTGAGGAGATGTCGATGAAGCCGTTGTTGCTGCATGCGTGCTGTGCGCCGTGCTCTCTTGAGCCGGTCCGCCTGCTGCGCGAGGAAGGGTTTGAGCCCACAATCTGCTGGACAAACCCCAATATTCAGCCGTACGATGAATGGCAGCGGCGTTTGGACGAGCTGCGCCGGTGGTGTGCCGATGGCGACATCGAGCTTATCGAGGCGGGGGAGGACCGGGAGCGCTGGGAGGCCGGCGTGGCCCCGCTGGGCGCCGATCGAGCCCGTCGCTGTCGCGCATGCTATGCCCTGCGTCTGGCCGAGGCGTGCCGTGTGGCCCAGGAGCGCGGGTTTGAGTTTGTGGGCACGACGCTCGCCGTCTCGCCGTACCAGTTGTTCGAAACCTGCAATGATGTGTTGGAGCGTCTGGCTGCCGCCCGCGGTCTCACCCCGGTGATTCGCGATTTTCGCCCGTATTACCCCGAGGCGACACGCCGTTCGCGCGAGCTTGGCATGTATCGGCAGAACTACTGTGGTTGCCGCTTCTCGGCTGTCGAGGCGGCCATGGACCGCGCCCGCATTCGCGACGAGCGCAAGGCTGCCAAAAAGTAGTTCATTTGGGACGTCAGCCTGCTAGGATGTAGAGCGGACTTTAGCTATATAAGGAGTATCCGACGTGTCTATGCGTACCGATGATTTTGACTACAACCTTCCCGAGGAACTGATTGCCCAGGCTCCTGCCGAGCCGCGCGACTCCTGTCGTCTGCTGGTGGTGGATCGCAGGGGCTCCCAGGCGGGAACGCCGCTGGAGCACGGCGGCACCGTTGAGCACCGCATCTTCCGCGACATCATCAACTATATCGAGCCGGGCGATGTGCTTGTCATTAACAAGACGCGTGTGATGCCGGCCCGCCTGATCGGTCGCAAGACGGGCTCGGGCGGCGTGGTCGAGACGCTGCTGCTCAAGCGCCGCGAGGATGTTGACCCGCTGGGTCACGTTTGGGAGTGCTTGGTCAAGCCGGGCAAGCGTCTGAAGCCCGGCGCTCAGATTGAGTATCGCGCCGGTGGCGCCCATGCGCCCGAGGGCGCGCCCGTGGTGCTGACGGCCGAGGTCATCGACTTTGTCACCGATAGCCGCGGTGGCCGTCTGGTGCGCTTTGAGCCGGCCGGTTGCAATGCTGCCGGCGAGCCGCGCACGCTCGACGAGGCCATCCATGCTGCCGGCCACGTGCCGCTGCCGCCCTACATTACCGATTACGAGGGCGATCCCGAGAAGTACCAGACCGTCTACGCCATGAAGGAGGAGCATTCGGCCGCTGCTCCCACGGCGGGCCTGCACTTTACGCCCGAGCTCATGGCGGCTATCGAGGCCAAGGGCGCGAAGTTTGCCGCTGTCGAGCTCGAGGTCGGTATCGATACCTTCCGCCTGGTGGAGGAGGACGACCCTACGCAGCACGTCATGCACACCGAGCGCTACCACGTATCGCAGGAGGTGGTCGATGCCGTTCATAAGGCTAAGGCCGAGGGGCATCGTGTGATCGCTGTCGGTACCACGGCGGTGCGCTCGCTCGAGAGCGCGTTTGACGCCGATGCGCCGGTGTCCGATCCGGCTGTGACGGCGCGCTATTTTGAGGGTCGTGAGGACGGCGCCGACACGCTCGGCCGCGGTGACATCGTGGTGCGCGAGAACGCTACGACGCAGCTCTACCTCATGCCCGGCTCGACCTATCACGTGGTCGACGCACTGATCACAAACTTCCATGTGCCGCGTTCCACGCTCATGATGCTCGTGAGCGCACTTGCCTCACGCGATCAGATCATGGATGCCTACGCCGCCGCCATCGAGGAGCGCTACCGCTTCTTCAGCTTTGGTGATGCCATGCTCATTTGTTAGTTACGCGGTTCTACGAACCGCGTAACGGCTCGACGCTGCAAACCCGCCAGAGCGGCAATCTGCCTTTCAACTTCGGCGGCATGACCAGAAGGTCAATGCCGCCTTGTTTCAAGGCACCTTGCTCGCTCTGGCGGGTTTTCGCTGACTTTGCCAAGGAATCGGCGTCGCCGTTGTTGGCACCTGGGGACGTTCCTTTTGTGCCGGCACCTGGGGACACTCCTTATGTTAAGAGATCGGTGCAAGAGGGATAGGTTGCCTTGCACCGATCAAAAAGTTGCGGTGAGATAGTTCTTGAATTGGCCTTTTTGGGCTAAACAGGAACTATCTCACCGCAACTGCGTTGGGGCGTTTTTTTGGCAGCTGGTTTACTTGCTCATGAACAGCCAGATTGCGATGATCACCAGAATCACGGCGATGATGCAGGCGATGGCTCCGGTGAATTTGACGCGTGAGTCGCGGGTTCGCTTGCGCACGTCGTCTTCGTCGGCCTCGAGTTGGGCAACTTCGCGCTCGGTCTCGGTATGCTCGGCCTTGTCGCGTGCCAAGGACCCGGCAAGCGATTCGGTGATCTCGGGATGGTCGTGCACCTCGGTCGCCTGCTCGATAATCGACTGCGCATGCGCGGCATCTGCCCGGGCGTTTGCGATGGCCTGCTCTTGCTCGCGGCGTGCCTTGTCCTGCGTGGCGATCTTTTCGCGCAGCTCGCGCTGACGCGTCGCGGCGGCAGTTTTTGCGGACTGCAGCTCGTCGCGCGCGGCATCTGCCTCAGCCGTTACGGCCTGGTGCGCGCGTTTAGCGTCGGCGATGGGGGCCTGTGCCTGCTCGACGGCCTGCTCGGCGGCGGCAAGTGAATGCTCAAGATCGGCGGTCACGCGCGGAATGTCTTCCTCGGCCTTGCGGAGGGCGTCGGCAGCGTCGGAGATTTGCATAGACAACTCGTTGGTGCGCACAGTGTAATTGGCGGGATTTGCCGAAGGGTTGCGCTGCAGCTCGGCATACTCGCGACGCAAGGTTTCGAGCTGTGCGCGCGTAGCATCGGCGGTTTGTCGTGCGGCGGCGACACCGGTATCGCGCTCAGCCTTCACTTTGTCGCGGATGCGCTTGGAATCTTCGAGTCGACGAACCAGGCGGTTGCCGGTTTCGCGCGAGCTCGCCTCGCGGGCTTCCACGGCGTCAAGTGCAGCCTTCAGGCGGAGCTCGGTCGCATCGTCCTCTGCCTTCATTTGCTCGAGCTGGCCCTTGAGCTCAGTCGCTTTGGCGGCATGGGCGTCGCGGTCAATCTCGGCGGCCGCAGCGGTCTTTTGTGCCGTGGCGATTGCCTGGCGCTGGTCGGCGATGATCTGATCGTAGCGGCCTGCGATGTCCTGGCGCGTCTCGAGCTCCTCTGCCTGGTCGGCGATGCGCTGCTCAAGCTCGGCTAAATGGGCGCGGGCATCGGCGAGTGCCTTCTTGGCGGCGTTCATCTCGCGCATGGCCGACGCGCCCTGGGCGATAAAAGTGCCCACGGCGTTAGCGGTGTTTGAGACGGCGCTCCCCAGGTCGCGGCTCGTGGCGGGAGCATGCGAGGTGGTTGGGTGTGCGGCCTTGGCGGCATTCGCATCGGCAGTCTGCGGCGCGGCGATATTGCCGGTGCCGCCTTCGATCACGGAAAAGCCCGCTGCGTGCGGGTCGACCGCGTCGGCGCCGATCGTGGGGTGCTCGAGTTGCAGGAACGAGGGCATGGTGCTGCCCTGGTCGGCAACCGGGGTCTCGCCGGGCACAAACGTCGAGGCGGCCTCGGCTGCTTCCTCTTCCTCGGCGTCGATATCGGCATCGGCGACAGCGTCCTTCATCGCTTTGACGGCATCCATCATGGAGTCCATGACGGCGTCGAGCTCTTCTTCCGAAGACACCTCGATGGGGCCTGCTGCTTGCGGAGCGTTCTCGGCCTTGGGCTCAGTATCGCTCGGGTTCGGCTGCTCTAGCTGCTCTTCTTTGTCTTGCTCTGCGGCGACATTTGCGTCTGCGGCCTCGCCTGCGGCGGCAGGAGCCTCCTCGACGGCGGCATCAATGCTGCCGTCGCTGCTGGTAGAAGTATCGCAGTCGTCAATGGTGTCTGCGGAATCATCAATATGCTGTTGAGTCTGGGGGTCCAGCTCGTCTGTCATAGGCATGTGCTCCTCATCGTTGTTTGTCACCCTATGATAAAGTCTCGCGCCGACATCCCGCGCCCCGCAGCAAAGTTTCAAAACGTGTTCGATGACTCGTCGCGTTAACAAAAACTCGGCCGCTCTATCCAATTTTTACTTGACATTCCCTTCGCCGAAAGACGTTGCGCCGTTCGCCTGCCATGGGCTTTATTTTTCACTTGAAGAAGCTAAAGTTGTATTTCAGCTTTTGGCGCGTTTATTTTGGATGCGCGCAGTCGGCGGGCGTGCCCGTCGCGATTTTGAAAGGACTTCGTATGGGACTTTTCACTGGTAAGACCGTGATCGTCACCGGCGGCGGCAAGGCCACGCTCAAGGACGGCTCCGCTGGCTCCATCGGCTACGGCATCGATATCGCTTTTGCCAAGGAGGGCGCGAACCTCGTCATCACCGGCCGCAACGTCGCCAAGCTCGAGGCCGCCAAGGAGTCTCTCGAGGCTGAGTACGGCATCAAGGTTCTGCCTGTTCAGGCCGATGTTTCTGCCGGTCAGGACAACGAGGCCGTCGTACAGAACGTTATCGACAAGGCGATTGAGGAGTTCGGCCGCATCGACGCCGTCGTCAACAACGCCCAGGCCAGCGCCTCGGGTGTGACCATCGCCGACCACACTATGGACCAGTTTAACCTGGCCATTTACTCTGGCCTGTATGCCACCTACCTGTACATGCAGAAGGCCTATCCGCACCTGAAGGAGACCAAGGGCTCTGTGGTCAACTTTGCTTCGGGCGCCGGCCTGTTTGGTAACTATGGCCAGTGCAGCTATGCTGCCGCCAAGGAGGGCATCCGCGGCCTGACCCGCGTCGCCGCCAACGAGTGGGGCAAGGACGGCATCAACGTCAACATCGTGTGCCCGCTTGCCTGGACTGCTGCGCTCGAGAACTTCCAGGATGCCTATCCCGAGGCGTTCAAGGCCAACGTCCACATGCCGCCGGCGGGCCACTACGGCGACGTCGAGAAGGAAATCGGCCGCGTGGTCGTTCAGCTTTGCGGCCCCGACTTTAAGTATATGAACGGCGAGACCGTCACCCTCGAGGGCGGCATGGGCCAGCGGCCTTAGGGGTTACGGCGTTTTACCAAACGCCGTAACGGGCCGACGCTACGCGGTCACCAGAGCGACAATTTGTCATTCAAAGAGGGCGGCATGACCAGAAGGTCTATGCCGCCCTCTTTTCATGCCAACTTGTTCGCTCTGGCGACCGCTCGCTGGCGTTGCCAGGGCATCGGCGTTTGCGTTGCTGACGAAAAGTAGTCGTTGGGGACGTTCTTAAATGACTAGTCGAAGGGGACACTCTTGCCGGCACTTGGGGACAGTCCCTGAGTGCCGGCAGATTGGGACACTCCTTTGCAAGATGGCGTTGAAGACTGTCCCCGACGGCTAGTCGTTTAAGAACGTCCCCAACGACTAGTTGTTTAATGCGTCAGTTTCTGTCGAGTCGGTGCGGGTTGCGGGTTGCCCGTATAATGGTTTGCGTATGAACCGCAACCAAGGAGTTCCAGTTTATGGACCAGAACCTTTTTAAATTCGACCTGATCGCCGAGGACCCGACGACGCATGCGCGTGCCGGCGTACTGCACACCCCGCACGGTGACATCGATACGCCGATCTTTATGCCCGTGGGCACCAAGGCAAACGTCAAGGGCATCCCCACCGAGACCGTCAAGCAGCTCGGTGCGCAGATCGTGCTCGCCAACACCTACCACCTGTCCATGCGTCCCGGCGAGGACACCATCGCCGAGCTGGGCGGACTGCATAAGTTTATGAACTGGCATGGCCCCATTCTTACCGACTCGGGCGGTTTCCAGGTCTTCAGCCACAACGACGCCGTCAAGCTCACCGACGAGGGCGTGCGCTTTATCGTCAACGATTACGACGGTCGCCACGTGTTCTGGACGCCCGAGGACAACATGGAAATCGCCATGAAGCTCGGTTCCGACATCTGCATGCAGCTCGACCAGTGCCCCGGCTATCCTGCCACGCGCGCCTACGTCGAGCGCGCCGTGGAGCTGTCGAGCATGTGGGCCGAGCGCTGCTATAAGGCCCACACCCGCGATGACCAGGCGCTCTTTGGCATCGTTCAGGGCGGCATGCATCTGGACCTGCGCCTGCGATCGCTGCGCCACCTGGAGGAGTGCGGCGACTTCCCCGGCTACGGCATCGGCGGCTACTCGGTGGGCGAGGACCACGAGACCATGTTCGAGACGCTGGCGCCGCTGGCTTCCGAGTACATGCCTAAGCACAAGCCACGCTACCTGATGGGCGTCGGCAACCCTACCACGCTCGTGCGCGGCGTTGGCGTGGGCATCGACATGTTCGACTGCGTGCTGCCGACGCGCACCGGCCGCATGGGCACGGCGTTCTCCAGTGAAGGCCGCCTCAACTTCCGCAACGCCCGCTTTGCGCACGACGACGGCCCCATCGACCCCACCTGCACCTGCCCGGTGTGCACGGGCGGCTACAGCCGCGCGCTCATCCGTCACATGGTCACGCAGAAGGAGATGCTCGGCGGTATTCTGCTGTCGATGCACAACATCTACTACCTGCTCAACCTTATGCAGCGTGCCCGCCAGGCCATTATCGAGGGCCGCTACGGCGCGTTTGTGAGCGACTGGATGAACAGTCCTGCGGCGGTGGACTACTAAGAGCGGCGCGGGCGCTTGCAGAGCGCGGGCAACGGCAAGGGGCGAGCGCCGGCCGGTCATCACGTTCGCCAACACTGTCTGCGCGACCGCTGACCGATAGCTTGCAAGCGCTTGATGCATCGTGGGTACCATACCGAATGGTTGATGTTCGGGCGGGTGTTTGGCGCATGGCGTCGACCCCGCCCGTTTTTCTTTTTCTCGATAGGAGTAGCCATGATTAAGAACGAGAATGTCGAGGGCGAGCCTGCCTACGACGAGACGTACCGCCGCGGTCCCGTGGTCATGCGCGGCCCCATGATTCCTAAGGACAACACCTACGCCAACCTGCTGGCGCCCGAGGACTCGACCGACTGGCTGCATGCCGACCCCTGGCGCGTGCTGCGCATTCAGGCAGAGTTTGTTGATGGCTTTGGCGCGCTTGCCGAGCTCGGACCCGCGGTGACCATCTTTGGCAGTGCCCGCACGCCCAAGACCGATCCGCTCTACAAGGCGGCGCGCACGGTCGGGCGTAAGATTGCCCAGCGCGGCGTGGCGGTCATCACTGGTGGCGGCCCCGGTATCATGGAAGCGGCCAACAGGGGAGCGGCGAGCGTCAACGGCAAGTCAGTTGGCCTGGGCATTGAATTGCCGCACGAGCACGGGCTCAACAAATATGTGAACCTCGGCATGGACTTCCGTTACTTCTTTGTGCGCAAGACCATGTTCGTCAAATACAGCTCGGGCGCCATCGTGTTTCCCGGAGGTTTTGGCACGCTCGACGAAATGTTCGAGGTGCTCACGCTGGTGCAGACACACAAGGTCAAGCGCATGCCGCTCGTGCTGGTAGGCAGCGAGTACTGGCAGGGCCTGTTCGACTGGCTCAACAGCCCGGTGATGGATGCCGGTATGATCAGCCCGCTCGATCCCGAGCTCGTACACATCACCGACGACCTCAACGAAGCCGTCGACATTGCCCTGAGCGGGCTGATGTAGGGCGAGCGTGCCTGTTGTTATGGCAATGTGAACGGCAGACTGATGCTATTTAACGTCAGCCTGCCATCTAAACGGGGTATACTGATGCAAAAGACGAGGCGAGGAGGTCGCGTATGTCTACTGCAACGGTTAAGCCTACGACGGTTCGCATCGAAGAGGGGCTCAAGGAACAGGCGACTGAGTTCTTGGATACGGTTGGTCTGAGTCTCAATTCGTATCTCAACCTTGCTGTTCGGCAGCTGGTAAATCAACGAAAGATTCCTTTTGAGATTGTAGGAAGGGCGGAAGTGCCCAACGAGGCGACGAGGCGTGCCATGGTAATCGCCGAAGCTCATGAGTTGGGAATCCTGCCGGACGATAGCCCGTCATTCAACAACGCCGATGAGCTTATGTCATTCCTCGATGAGGGCTAAGCGATGTTTGAGATTAAGGTCGAGGCTCAGTTTAAGGCCGACTACAAGCGAACGATGCAGAGTCATCCGCAGCTAAAAACCGAGTTTAAGGCGGCAGTTGCCGAGCTTGCGGCACATGGTTCGCTTCCGGCGGAGTACGGTGCCCACGAGCTCTCCAACCCGGGCGGAAACTACAACGGCCACATCGATTTCCACCTATCCGATGGCTTGGTCGATGTGGTCGTTCTATATCTGCCCCATAAGACTAACCCAGTGATCAGGCTGGTGCGAATGGGCACTCACCAGGAGCTTTTTCAGGGTCCGCTGGGCTGATCGCCGATTTCTAAGTTGCGGTGGAATAGGGACTGATTTGCGGCTGATAAGCCAAAAAACAGTCCCTATTTCACCGCAACTGATGTGGACGTCCCTAGCGAGTTGGCTGGTAGCGGGGGCAGTAGCTGATGGCGATGGCGTCGACGCCTACGTGGGTCGCGATGGTGCAGCCGATGGGGCCGGTGCCGGCGTCTACGTAGTCCTGGCCCGCGAGCGCCTGGTTGACGAGTTCTTGTTCCTCAGCGGCGCCGGTCGTGAGCACGCGCACGCTTGAGCCCGGGTGCTCGGTCAAAAATGCGAGGCAATCGGCCATGGTGTTGGCGACGATGCGCTTGGCGCCGCGGCCCTTCTTGATGGCCTTGATCTCGCCCGATTTCCACTCCGGCGAAACGGCCAGGCGAATGTTGAGCATTTGCGTGAGCTGGCCGGCGAGTTTAGGTGCGCGGCCGTTCTTAACGAGGTTTTCGAGCGTGCGGGGAATCAGCAGCAGGTGGGCGTCGGGCAGCGTCGCGCGGATCTGCGCCTCGGTCTCGTCCAGGCTGCGGCCGTCCTCGCGCATGGCGAGCGCGTACTCCACCAGCAGGCCCTCGGCGCCCGAGCCGGTGCGCGAATCGATGCAGCGCACGTCGAGCTCGTGGGTATCGGCAACCTGGCACGCGTTGGCGTAGCAGGCAGACCACTCACTGCACAGCGAGATAAAGATGGCGCTGTCGTGGCCGTCGGCTCGCACGCGATCGAAGAGCTCCTTGAACTCACCGGCGCTCGGCTGCGAGGTGTGCGGTAGCTGCTCGGAGCCTGCCATGCGGGCGACGTACTCCTCGGCGGTGATCTGCACCTGGTCGAGCAGGTCCTCGCCTTCGATAATCACATGCAGCGGAATCACGTAAATGCCGAGCTCTTGGGCGCGGGCGGGGGAGATGTCCGACGTGGAGTCGGTTATGATGGCAAAAGACATAATTGCACCTTTCGTTGGGGCGTTTGCGCGCCGCCTTCTGAGAGCAAAGTGCGACAAGTATAGTAGAGTCGTTCCACATTACTAGGTTCAATTGTTGAATAGTCAACAGTTTGAAGTGTCGGTGTGGAAATCGTCAACTGGGGAAGAGGAATGCCGATGGAGGCACTGGAGATATGCAGGCGGCCGGTCGTGTTGTTTGATTTCGATGGCACGGTGGCCGATACGGGCCGGGCGGTGATGACCTCGACGCGCAAGACGCTGGCTGCGCGCGGGTTTTCGGAGGCGCAGATGGGTGACCTGCGTCGCATGATCGGGCCGCCCCTGTGGAAGAGCTTCCACGACTTTTACGGCTTTACGCGCGAGGAATCGCTCGTGGTGGCCGACGAGTACCGCGCCTTTTTTGACGAACTGGGGCCGGAGGAGTATCCCGTGTTCGACGGAATCCCCGAGTTACTCGACGGCCTTGCTGCCCAGGGCAAGCGTATGGCCGTGGCGACGTCGCGCATGGAGGCAAAGTGCATTGACATGGTGCATGAGCTGGGGCTTTGCCAGTTCGAAGCCGTGGTTGGCATGAATCCGCCGCAGGGGCGCGAGACCAAGGCAGATTCGGTCCGCGATGCGCTGGCGGCGCTCGGTGCGACGGCCGACGAGGCCGTGATGATCGGCGACCGCTTTAACGATGTAGAGGGCGCGCACGCGATGGGCGTGCCGTGTATCGGCATCTATTCGGGCGCGGCGGCGCCGGGGGAGCACGAGGCCGCGGGTGCCGATGCGGTGGTGCACTCGGTGGCCGAGCTTGCTAAACTTTTCGCTATATAAGTATGTGATGTGAGGGGCGGGCAGGCTCGCCGCTCATTGGTAAGGAGGTCGTCCATGAATCAGGTGGAGCAGAGCGTCGCCGAGTATGTCGACGAGGTCTGGGAAGATGTCGTCGCCGATATCGAGCAGTTGGTGAGTTATCCGTCCGTGGCAGTTTCCGCCGATGCGGAGCCCGGCGCGCCGTTTGGCCGCCCGGTCCGTGACGCGCTCGATTGCGCGCTCGGCATCGCGCAGAAGCTCGGCTACCAGACGAGCGATGACGAGGGCTTTGTGGGAATCGCCGATATTCCGGGCCGCGGCGATAAGCAGCTCGCGACCATCTGCCATGTGGACGTGGTGCCCGCCGGCCCCGGTTGGAACACCGACCCGTTTGCGATGGAGCGTCGCGAGGGCTGGCTGCTCGGCCGCGGCGTTATCGACGACAAGGGTCCGGCCGTGCTGTCGCTCTACGCCGGCGCCTATCTGCTCAAGCACGGTATTACCCCGCGCTATACCTTCCGTGCGCTGCTGGGCTGCGATGAGGAAGTGGGCATGTCCGACGTTCACCATTATCTGGAGAACCACGCGAACCCCGACTTTCTGTTTACGCCCGATGCCGAGTTCCCGGTCTGCAATGCTGAGAAGGGCCAGTTTGGGGCGACGTTTGTGAGCCCCAAGATCGACGGTGGGCGCATTGTGTCGTGGAGCGGTGCCGAGGCGAGCAACGCCATTCCGTCGCAGTCTATCTGCGAGCTCGCGATTGCCGCCGATGAGCTGCCGGCGCCCATTGAGAACGCCGACCGCCTGGAGATCACGGCGCTCGAGAACGGCCATGCGCAGATTTTCGCCCACGGCATTGGCGGTCATGCCTCGATGCCTGAGGGAACGATCAATGCCGTCGGCCTGATCGTGACGTACCTGCGCGAGGCCGAGGACGCGTTTGGCGCCCGTGGCGAGCGCCTGCTGACGCCTGCCGAGCACGAGTTTGTCAAGTTTCTGGCCTTTGTGCATGCGGACGCCTATGGCCGCGGCCTGGGTATCGACGCGACGAGCCCCGCGTTTGGCCCGCTCACCTGCAACCCCGGCGTCATCCGCGTGGCGGATGGCCACATTGAGCAGGTCATCGACGTGCGTTTCCCCGACAGCACGAGCGCCGATACCATCTGCGAGCAGCTCGAGCCGCTCGTGGGCCGCTTTGGTGTGACGTATCTCGTGGGTCGTACCAAGGTGCCGTTCTCGGTCTCTGCCGACGATCCGGCCGTGAAAGCGCTGATTGATACCTATAACGAGTTTACGGGCAAGCATGCCGAGCCCTTCGCCATGGGCGGTGGCACGTACGCGCGCAACTTTGCCCGCGCCGTATCGTTTGGCCCCGAGGAGACCGGCCTTGAGCTGCCCGCGTGGGGCGGCCAGATGCACGGCCCCAACGAGTGCGCCAACGAGGAACAGCTCAAGCAAGCGCTCAAGATCTATATTGTTGCGATCTTAAGGCTCAACGAGCTCGAGCTTTAAGGTTGCGGCGTTTTGCCAATCTAAGTTGCGGTGGAATAGTTCCTAGAATCGGCTGCCTAACAGCCAAACAGGAACTATTTCACCGCAACTTCTTTTTTTATCGGTGTAAAAGGCGGGCCATGCATGTCAGCGGGATTGTTATTCGTTTGTAAAGCCCTGCCGCGCTTGCGGTAAGGGTTTATCAAATGCCCGTAAGAAACCGCAGTTGGCGCGGGTGCTGCCCGGTCGGGGTCGTATCTTTCCAAACAGCAAAGCGGGCAGGGTGCCCGCGATTCGCATGTACGAAAGGAAGATCATGCTCGATCAGGCTTATTCTCGTCGTCAGTTCCTCGGCCTTGCTGGTGGTCTTGCCAGCATCGTCGGTCTCGGTCTCGTTGGCTGCGGCGGCGCAGGCGCATCCGACGCCGCCGACAAGGGTAGCGCCGCTGCTGCCGAGTCCGTCTCCGGCGAGGTGACCTACGACGGTGCCTCCTCGTTCCAGGCTCTCGTCGAGGCCGCTGCCGAGAAGTTCATGGATGCCAACCCCGACGTCTCCGTCTCCGGCTCGGGCAACGGTTCGGGCAAGGGCCTGACCGCTGTCGCCGCCGGCACCGTTACCATCGGTAACTCCGACGTCTTCGCC
>ERZ824978.620-NODE-620-length-48037-cov-5.332333_pt1 | contig 48037 bp, 43 predicted proteins | sample MGYA00519860_ERZ824978 | MGnify/ENA primary metagenome ERZ824978 (study PRJEB31778, sample SAMEA3449184) | human gut metagenome | biome: human gut; feature: human-associated habitat; material: faeces | place: United Kingdom | collected 2010/2012 ... | reverse complement strand
CTAACCCAAACGCTGCGCGCAAACGGCTTTCGGGCCGTAACATACTATTTTTTACCTTTTTTTATATTTTTATCTATCCGGCTAAATGCTGCAATAATCATTTAAGTTTATTTTAACTTATTTCCATTACAATTTTTTAGTATCCATCGTAAATTTACAGAATTAAATAATGGTTTGTAAAATATTACTATGGCTTATATCGACTATTATGGAGTGCTGGGTGTCAGCAAAACGGCATCTCAGGACGAGATCAAAAAGGCTTTTAAAAAACTGGCCAGAAAGTATCATAAACCAGGATTTGGGGGAAGCGATGCCCACAGACTGGAATGTATCGGAATGGCGTACACCAAACTGCCGGATAATATCCGCTGTGAATCGGATCTGATCAAATATGTAAAAAGTGTTTCCTATATTACCTGTGGCGGAACCCGGTATGATAAAACAACCAAAGACAAGCTGGGTCCCTTTAATAAACTGCTGGTGGAATCGTTCTTTGTATATAATAAAAGCGGTGAACGTCTGCGCCGGAGAAAACGAATGAAAGAACTGGAAAACCTCCATTGAGCGGTAAGATAAATATTAAAATTTTCAGATAAAAATATTGTCTTTCCGGTGTAAAAATGCTATAGTAGGCAACAGTGCGGTTCTGACCTGAAGATGGGAACCGCAAAACACAGGGAGGAAAAAACATGGAAACAACGTACAATTTTTTACTGGATCTGGCATTGATCCTGCTTACTACGAAGATCCTCGGACTGGTAACACGTCGTTACAATATGCCACAGGTGGTAGGGGCATTGCTGGCAGGTCTCCTGATGGGACCGGCCTGTCTTAATATTCTCCATGAGACCACTTTTATTCATGATGCTGCGGAGATCGGAGTTGTGGTTCTGATGTTCTGTGCAGGTATGGAGACGGATATCGACGAGTTAAAGAAGAGCGGAAAAGCCTCGTTTGTGATCGCATTGCTGGGTGTTCTGGTACCTCTGGCAGGCGGGTTTGCCGTGGCATATTTCTTTAACAAGCCCGGAATTATCGATTCTGATGCGGGAGCCAGTGCGTTTTTACAGAATATTTTTATCGGTGTTATCCTGACGGCAACGTCTGTAAGTATCAGTGTGGAAACGCTGAAAGAGATGGGACAATTAAAAACTCATTCCGGTAATGCGATCCTGGGAGCCGCAATTATCGATGACATTCTGGGTATTATTGCACTGACAATTGTTACCAGTATGGCAGACTCTTCCGTAAGCCTCGGTATGGTACTGTTAAAAATCGTAGGTTTCTTTGCATTTGCGCTGATTGCAGGTGTGGCATTCTATTATGGTTACAAAAAATGGGAAGAACTGACAAACAGACCACTGCATCGCCATGCAATCATGGTATTTGTATTCTGTCTGTTGTTGTCATATTGCGCAGAAGTATTCTTTGGTGTGGCAGATATCACAGGTGCTTTCGTGGCAGGTCTGGTAGTATCCAAGACACAGAGAACACAGTGGCTGGCATCCAAATTCGACACGATTTCTTATATGCTTCTTTCACCGCTGTTTTTTGCAAGTATCGGTATCAAAGTTGTACTTCCGGCTATGAACGGAAAAGTTGTGGGATTTACGGTTGTTCTGGTAATCGTCGCAGTACTGACGAAAGTGCTGGGCTGCGGACTGGGCGCAAAAGTGTGTGGATATAAGAATTACCAGTGTGCCCGTATCGGTGTCGGTATGATCTCCCGAGGTGAGGTTGCACTGATCGTTGCTGATAAAGGATCGGCTCTCGGACTGATGGGATCTTCCTTCCTGGGACCTGTGGTTATTGTAGTTGTGATCACGACTATCATAACGCCAATCCTTCTGAAATTTGTATTTCGTTTCGGACCAAAGGGTGCAAGCGGAACGGGTGCTCTTGCAAGCAACTATGAGCAGATTGAAAAATACCGTGAGGGTGAGATGGATAAATAAACCAGTCAGTATATCGTTTTTATACAAAAATCATGCGAGAGCATGATTTTTGTGCTATCCGGAGCAAGACATTATTATTGACATATGAAAATGAGAAATCTATAATAGGAGAAAATGAAAAACCGCATATGTACAGTTATGCACAGAGGAGGAAAACATGAAAAAAGTAGTGAAGTTTGGTGGCAGCTCTCTTGCCAGTGCGGAACAGTTTAAAAAAGTAGGTGATATCATCCGTTCAGATGAATCCAGACGTTATGTGGTTCCGTCAGCACCGGGAAAGCGTTTTGATGGAGATATCAAAGTAACCGACATGCTCTATGAATGTTATCGGGCAGCTGAAAAAGGTGAAAAGATTGCAGGAAAGATCAAAAAAATCCAGGCGAGATACCAGGAAATTATTGACGGACTGGGACTGGATCTGAAACTGGATGAACAGTTTGCAGAGATTGAGAAAAACTTCATTGCGCAGGCAGGAAGTGACTATGCAGCATCCAGAGGAGAATTCCTGAACGGTATCGTGATGGCAAATTATCTGGGTTACACATTTGTGGATCCTGCAGAATGTATTTTCTTTGAAGATAACGGAAATCTGGACGATGAGATGACTTATAAAAAGCTGGCAGAAAGACTGGAAGGAATCGATCATGCAGTAATCCCGGGATTTTATGGATCTTTCCATGATGGAAGTGTGAAGACATTTTCCCGTGGAGGTTCTGATGTAACGGGATCTATCGTTGCAAAAGCGATCCATGCAGATCTGTATGAAAACTGGACCGATGTTTCCGGTATGCTGGTAACAGATCCGCGTATCGTAGACAATCCGGCCGTCATTGAGACAATTACATACAAAGAACTCCGGGAACTGGCTTATATGGGAGCCACTGTACTGCACGAAGATGCTATTTTCCCGCTTCGTCAGGAAGGTATCCCGATCAATATCCGCAACACCAACCGCCCACAGGATAAAGGTACGGTTATTGTGGAAAGCACCTGCTACAAACCGGCCTATACAATCACAGGTATTGCGGGAAGAAAAGGATTTGCTTCTATTAATATCGAGAAAGATATGATGAACTCTGAAATCGGATTTGGCAGAAAAGTTCTTCAGGTATTTGAGGATAACGGGCTGTCCTTTGAACATATGCCTTCCGGCATTGACACACTGACTGTGTATGTACATCAGAGTGAATTCGAAGAAAAGGAACAGAACATTATCTCAGGTCTTCACCGTGCGGTAGCGCCGGATGCCATCGATCTGGAAGCAGATCTGGCATTGATCGCGGTCGTTGGAAGAGGTATGCGAAGAAACAGAGGCACAGCAGGAAGAATCTTTTCAGCACTGGCACATAATCATGTCAATGTAAAGATGATCGATCAGGGATCCAGTGAACTGAATATTATCATCGGTGTGGAAAACCGTGATTTTGAGACTGCGATCCGTGCGATCTACGACATTTTTGTAACTGCTCAGCTGTAAGGAGGAGGGGAAGCCTTTCAGTTGACATATAATTATGAAAATGTTACAATACAACACAGGAATGAAAAGAAATTGTAACAATTTCAAAATAAAAGGAGTAGATAATATGAGATTAAAAAGGGGATTGCTTGCAGGCATAGCACTCTGTTGTATGCCGCTTATGACTGCCTGCTCAGCAAAAGATACAATCGGTATCCTGGTAGGAAATAACAGTGAAGACACAAAAAAAGAGGAAGTTACTGTGGATCTGAATGCAGCAAATATTGATGACAGTGTGGAAAAACCACAGATCACTTCTGAGATGGGAGATCCGGTTACGTACGATCTGCATGCGACTGCAGATGTGCTGACTGTGGAAGCCACAGTATCCGAAGGAACGTTAAGCTATCAGTGGTATCGGAACAATGTGGATTCCAATGGAGGTGGAACAGCTATTGACGGTGCAACAGAAGCAACCTATACACCGCCGACCACTGAGTCCGGAACAATTTACTATTATGTAGTAGTAACCAATACAGTAGGTGACGGAGTTCAGCTGACAGCCAGCGGAACCAAATGTGTTACTATCACTGAGCAGGAAGCAGCACCGGAAGAAACCGAGGATACACAGGAAGAGACTGCAGAAGAGACTACAGAAGAAGTAGCTTCCGGAAGCTGGCAGCAGACCGATGGAAACTGGTGGTATCAGAATGCGGACGGAACTTATCCAACCAGCTGCTGGCAGGAAATTGACGGTCAGTGGTATGTATTTGACGAGAACGGATATATCCGTACCGGTTGGTATCAGGAAGGAGATAAGTGGTATTATTTCCAGGAAAACGGTGCAATGGCACATGATACGGATGTAGACGGTTATCATCTGGGATCTGACGGTGTGATGCAGTAGCAGAAAAGGAAATCTTATAACAGGAAAAACAGGGGACTTGTCAGGAAAGGCAAGTCCCTTTTATGTACATTTTCATTGCTTTTTTACACAATGTCTAGTATCATATAGATAGTTATACGTTACTTGTTCCATGAGAAAAAGGGACAGAGATATGACAGGTTTATTGGAAAAGAGGATGAAATATGAGCGAATATATTAAAGTGGCCGTGGACGCTATGGGTGGCGATTATGCGCCACAGGAACCGGTAAAAGGAGTGGTCGAAGCATTGCGGGAGAAGCCTGAACTGTATGTATATTTGGTAGGTCAGGAGGATGTTCTGAAAAAAGAACTGGATAAATATACGTATCCGAAGGAACGTCTGGAAGTTGTTCATGCATCTGAGATCATTGAAACCGGAGAACCGCCGGTACACGCTATTCAGAAAAAGAAAGACTCCTCTCTGGTAAAGGCACTGCGAATGGTAAGAAGTAAAGAAGCTTCTGCTTTTGTATCCTGTGGCAGTACAGGAGCTGTACTGGTAGGCGGACAGGTCCTGGTAGGAAAAAGCAAAGGCGTGGAACGTGCTCCTCTGGCTCCACTGATTCCGACAGCAACCGGTGTTTCCCTGCTGATCGACTGTGGTGCCAATGTGGATGCCCGTTCTTCTCATCTGGTACAGTTTGCACGCATGGGTTCTATTTATATGGAATATGTGATGGGAGTGAAAAACCCGAAGGTAGGTCTGGTCAATATCGGTGCAGAAGAAGAAAAAGGGAATGCGCTGGTGAAGGAAACCTATCCGTTGTTAAAAGAGTGCAAAGACATTAACTTTATCGGAAATGTGGAAGCCAGAGATATTCCGAAAGGAGTCTGTGATGTCGTAGTCTGTGAGGCATTCGTGGGAAATGTAATCCTGAAACTATACGAGGGTGTAGGAGCCACTTTGATTTCCAAGGTAAAAGCAGGGATGATGAGCACTCTGCGCAGTAAGATCGGAGCGCTTCTGGTAAAACCGGCATTAAAAGAAACACTCAAAAGTTTTGATGCTAGCGAGTACGGTGGAGCACCTCTGCTTGGTTTGAAAGGGCTGGTAGTCAAGGCTCACGGAAGTTCGAAAGCCAATGAGATCAAAAATTCACTGATTCAGTGTATTACATTTTCAAAAGAAGATATCTGCGGAAAGATTCAGGAGAATATGAAGCAGGATAATAAGGGGGATAATTAGAGATGGAACTGGAAAAATTACAGCAGATAATTGCGGAAGTACTGAATGTGGATGCTTCGGAAGTGATGCCGGGGACCACCTTTACCGAGGATCTGGGAGCAGATTCTCTGGATCTGTATCAGATTATTCTGGGAGTAGAGGATGCTTTTGATATTGAGATTCCACAGGAAGAAGCAGAAAAAATCGTGACGGTGGCAGATGCGATAGATCTGATCCAGAGAGTTGTGGAGTAAACTGTTCTCTGACAGAACAGGAAACAGTCACAGGGCAATATACAATCACCGAAGGTGATATGTGAAAAATAAAATCGGGAGAAAATATGAGAGAATTAAAGGAACTGGAAAAAAGGATAGGATATCATTTTCAGAATCCGGAACTTCTGGAAAAGGCATTGCGTCACAGCTCCTATGCCAATGAACATAAGATGAACCGGATCGAATGTAATGAACGGCTGGAGTTTTTAGGAGATGCAGTGCTGGAACTGGTAAGCAGTGAACATTTATTTGCACAGTTTCCACAGATGCCGGAGGGAGAACTGACCAGACTGCGTGCAAGCCTGGTATGCGAGCCGACACTGGCATTTTGCGCCAGAGAAATTGAACTGGGAAGCTTTCTTCGTCTGGGGAAAGGAGAAGAAATGACAGGTGGACGTCACAGAGATTCTGTAACTTCGGATGCACTGGAGTCTGTAATCGGTGCGGTTTATCTGGATGGTGGATTTGCTAATGCAAAAGAGTTTGTACTGAAATATGTGTTAAATGATATGGAACACAAAAAACTCTTTTTTGATAGCAAGACTATCTTCCAGGAGATGGTACAGGGAAATATTCCGGGAGAGATTTCCTACCATCCGCTGGGTGAGAGCGGACCGGATCATGACAAGACCTTTTCCGTGGAAGTATGGATCGGTGAGCAGTGCATGGGACAGGGAAGCGGAAGAACCAAGAAAGCTGCAGAACAGATGGCAGCATACCGTGCGATCTGCAGACTGAAAGCCACGGACAACAAACAGAAACAGTAGGTGACGTATGTATTTAAAGAGTATCGAAGTACAGGGATTCAAATCCTTTGCCAATAAGATCGTATTTGAATTCCATAACGGTATCACCGGCATTGTAGGCCCTAACGGCAGTGGAAAGAGCAACGTTGGTGATGCTGTCCGCTGGGTACTGGGTGAACAGAGTGCAAAACAGCTGCGTGGCGGAAATATGCAGGATGTCATTTTTTCAGGTACAGAAACCAGAAAACCGCTGGGATTTGCATCGGTAGCCATTACTCTGGATAATTCCGATCACAAACTGGACATCGAGTATGAAGAGGTGACTGTCACCAGACGACTGTATCGTTCCGGAGAAAGCGAGTACCTGTTAAATGGAACCGGCTGCCGACTGAAAGATATCAATGAACTGTTTTACGATACCGGTATCGGTAAAGAAGGATATTCCATTATCGGTCAGGGCCAGATCGATAAGATCCTGAGCGGAAAACCGGAAGAACGAAGAGAACTTTTCGACGAGGCAGCAGGTATTGTAAAGTTCAAACGGAGAAAAGCAACTGCATTAAAGAAACTGGATGAGGAACAGCAGAACCTGGTTCGTGTGACAGACATTCTGTCGGAACTTACCAGGCAGCTGGGTCCTCTGGAACGACAGTCAGAAACGGCCAGAGTCTATCTGAAGAAGAAAGAAGAACTGAAGATCCTGGATGTGAACATGTATCTGGCGGAGAGTGCTCATATCAAAGAACAGTTAAAAGAAACAGAAGAAAAATATCAGATTTCTCAGAATGAGCTGCAACAGACGCAGACACAGTTTGATCGGACAAAAGCAGAGTATGAACGTCTGGAAAAGGAGCTGGAAGAACTGGATACGAAGATTCAGGAAGCGAGAACTCAGGCGAGCGAGAATGCCCTGAAAAAGCAGCAGCTGGAAAACAGTGTGGAACTGTTAAAAGAACAGATCCGCGCAGCCCAGCAGAATCATCAGCACTACGAAGAACGTATCCAGACGATCCGTCAGGAACTTGACCGCCGACAGCAGGAAGCAGCCGGACATGAACAGGAACAGGAAGCCCTGAAAGAAAGCTTGGGCGAAGCAGCTGTCAGAAAGAAAGAAGCAGAAGAAAAACTGGCGATTCTGCATCAGAATATAGAAGAAACAAATCAGAGCATAGAGGATGGTAAGAGTGAAATCATCGAGATCCTGAATCAGCGGGCATCCACCAAAGGTAAGATGCAGCGTTATGATGCGATGCTTGAACAGATCGGTATACGGAAGGCGGCTCTCAGCCAGCGTGTCCTGAAACTGAAAAGCGATGAGTCACAGCAGCAGGAGATCATTCAGGGACATCAGGAAAAATGCAAAGAGATCGGCGCTCAGATGGATGGTATACAGATGGAATACCGGAAAGTGGAGCGGGAAGTCGGCTCTCTGCGAAGCCAGATGGAGGAACAGAATAAGAAACTGGAACAGGGACAGACAGCCTATCACAGGGAGGCATCCCGTCTGGAGTCCCTGCGAAATATTGCAGAACGTTATGAAGGATATGGCAACAGTATCCGGCGTGTTATGGAACAGAAGGATCGCCAGCCGGGGATCCACGGTGTTGTTGCAGACCTGATCAAGGTAGAGAAAGCATATGAAACAGCGGTGGAAACAGCTCTGGGCGGAAGTATCCAGAATATCGTTACGGATAACGAACAGACCGCGAAGGTCATGATCGAATATCTGAAGAAAAACCGGTATGGCCGGGCAACGTTTCTGCCACTGACCAATATGCGAAGCAGCAGTTTCCAGAATCCCGCAGCACTGAAAGAAGAAGGTGTGATCGGGATCGCCGATACGCTGGTAACTGCCGAAAGTACGTATCGAACTCTGCTGTCACAGCTTCTTGGAAGGACGCTGGTGGTGGATACCATTGATCACGCCATCGTCATTGCAAGAAAATACCGCCATACCTTGCGGATTGTTACGTTAGAGGGAGAATCCTTAAGTCCCGGCGGTTCCATGACCGGTGGAGCGTTCCGAAACAGCAGCAATCTTCTGGGACGTCGTCGGGAAATAGAGGAACTGGAAGGAAAAGTGGCAGCACTGAAAGAAGAGCTGCAAAAGATACAGAAAATCATCCTGGATAAACGGGAGCGTAGAAATACACTGCGGGATGACCTGGCAGAGATGACCAGGCAGTTACAGCAGCTGCAGATCAGTCAGAATACAGAAAAGGTGGGAATCACCCAGGCAGAGGCACGCATCCGTGAAGTGCGGATCGGCTATGGACAGTTAAAAGCAGAGGGACGCGAGATTGAAGGACAGATTGCAGAGATCAAGGAAAGCAGTTCATCCATCCGGGAAGAAATGAAACATTCCACAGCCAGAGAGCAGGAACAGGAAGCACTGGTGAACAGTCAGCAGGAAATTCTGGAAAAATTGCAGGAACAGGAAGCTTCTTACAGTCAGGAACTGAACCAGATCCAGGTGGCTTATGTTTCGCTGGAACAGAAAGTGAGCTTTACAGGAGAAAATCTCAGCCGTATCCATCAGGAAGAAGCGGCAATGAGAGATGAACTGCAACAGATGCAAGAATCTCTGGAAGAGGGTGGCAAGGAAAAAGAAGAAAAAGAACACAATATTCTGTCTATTCAGAAAACAATTCAGGAAGCCAGCCGAATCCGTGAGGAAGACGAGGCGCAGATGCAGCAGTATCTGGAAAAGAAAGAAGAACTGAACAGTCAGCATAAGACATTCTTCAGCCGCCGGGATGAACTGTCTGCACATATCAGCCGGATGGACAAGGAATGTTTCCGACTGAACAGCCAGAAAGAAAAACTGGAAGAACGGCAGGATAACCAGATTAATTATCTCTGGGAAGAGTATGAGGTCACACCGGGACAGGCGAATACCTATCGGATGGAAGACATGCCGGAGCGCAGTGTGATCCGGCAGCAGATCGCAGAATTAAAAGATGCGATCCGAAAACTGGGTAATGTCAATGTCAATGCGATTGAGGAATATAAAGAGATTCTGGAACGTCACACGTTCTTAAGCGCACAGCATACCGATCTGGTGGAGGCAGCAGAGACACTGAAAGGAATCATTGCAGAACTGGATGAGGGAATGCGTAAACAGTTTACAGAAAAGTTCCAGGAGATCCGCGTGGAATTCGATAAAGTATTCAAACAGCTTTTCGGGGGCGGAAAGGGTACTCTGGAGCTGATGGAAGATGAGGATGTACTGGAAGCCGGTATCAGGATCATCTCTCAGCCACCGGGAAAGAAGCTGCAGAATATGATGCAGTTATCCGGTGGGGAAAAGGCACTGACAGCCATTGCACTGCTTTTTGCCATACAGAACCTGAAACCGTCACCCTTCTGTCTGCTGGATGAGATCGAGGCGGCACTGGATGATTCCAACGTTACCCGTTTTGCACAGTATCTGCACAAACTTACAAAAAACACACAGTTTATTGTGATCACCCATCGCCGGGGTACAATGAACGCGGCAGACCGCCTCTACGGTATCACCATGCAGGAAAAAGGTGTTTCCACGCTGGTATCGGTCAACCTGATCGAGAATCAGCTGGACGAGTAGGAATTATCTGTAAATCAAAAAAAGACTTGCAGTAGTATATACATCATTTTATAATGAAGTCGTACAGTAAAGTGACAGAGAAAAAATGATGAAAAAGTTGAGAGTAAGAGAGGAAACCATATGTCAGAGGAAAAGAAAGGTTTTTTCAGACGTCTCCGGGAGGGTCTGACAAAAACGAGAAATAATATCGTGGCCGGAATTGACTCTATTTTCAGCGGCTTTTCCAGTATCGATGATGATTTCTATGAAGAAATAGAAGAAATCCTTGTGATGGGGGATATTGGTATCAATACCACAACATCTATTATTGAGCATCTGAAGGAAGAAGTGGAAGAAAAGAAGATCAAAGAACCTTCGGAATGTAAACAGCTTCTGATCGATGAGATCAAACGTCAGATGGATGTGGGTGATACTGCCTATGAATTTGAAAACAGAAAATCCGTTGTGCTGGTGATAGGTGTCAATGGTGTGGGAAAAACTACTTCTGTCGGAAAACTTGCAGGAAAACTGAAGGATCAGGGCAAGAAAGTCATCGTGGCAGCAGCGGATACATACCGCGCAGCCGCAGGAGAGCAGCTGACAGAGTGGGCGCATCGTGCCGGTGTGGATCTGATCGGGGGACAGGCCGGTGCAGATCCGGCAGCAATCGTGTACGATGCCGTAGCAGCAGCTAAAGCGAGAAATGCAGATGTACTGCTCTGTGATACTGCAGGACGTCTTCATAATAAAAAGAATCTGATGGAAGAACTTCGAAAGATTTACCGTGTGCTGGAGAGAGAATACCCGGATGCTTATCTGGAGACACTGGTTGTTCTGGATGGTACGACCGGACAGAATGCACTGGCACAGGCGAGACAGTTCAAAGAGGTGGCAAACGTCACCGGTATCATTCTTACAAAACTGGACGGAACTGCAAAAGGCGGCATCGCCGTAGCCATCCAGTCCGAGCTGGATATTCCGGTAAAATATATCGGTGTGGGAGAATCCATCGATGATCTGCAGAAATTCAATGCAGAACAGTTTGTAAATGCACTGTTTGATGTGAAAACAGAGGAGGAAGAATCATAATGCTTACCATTGACAAATTTGAAGAGGCTTCAGAGGTTGTAAAAAGAGTAACCCAGGATACAAAATTGATTTTCAGTGATTATTTCAGTCAGATGACAGGAAATAAAGTATATTTTAAACCGGAAAATATGCAGAGAACCGGTGCGTACAAGTTAAGAGGTGCGTACTATAAGATCAGTACACTGACAGAAGAAGAGAGAGCAAAAGGTCTGATCACCGCTTCCGCAGGTAATCATGCGCAGGGTGTGGCTTATGCGGCAAAAGCATACGGTGCAAAGGCTGTCATCGTTATGCCGACCACAACACCCCTGATTAAAGTAGAGAGAACAAAAAGCTACGGTGCGGAAGTTGTCCTGTATGGAGATGTCTACGATGATGCATGTGCACATGCTTATGAGCTGGCAGAAGAACATGGATATACATTTATCCATCCCTTCGATGATCCGGCAGTAGCAACCGGACAGGGAACCATCGCTATGGAGATCATCAAAGAGCTTCCTCTGGTTGATTATATTCTGGTTCCCATCGGCGGTGGCGGACTGGCTACCGGTGTTTCCACACTGGCAAAACTGCTGAACCCGAACATCAAAGTGATCGGTGTGGAACCGGCAGGAGCAAATTGTCTGCAGGTTTCTCTGGATAAGGGAGAAGTTACCACGCTTCCTACGGTCAATACGATTGCAGACGGTACTGCGGTAAAAACTCCTGGTGAGCATGTATTCCCGTATCTGCAGAAGAATCTGGATGATGTGATCACGGTAGAAGATGATGAACTGATCGTAAGTTTCCTGGATATGGTAGAAAATCACAAGATGATCGTGGAAAACTCCGGTCTGCTTACTGTGGCAGCACTGAAACACCTGAATGTCAAGGGTAAAAAAGTGGTTTCTGTTCTGAGTGGCGGGAATATGGATGTGATCACGATGGCATCTGTTGTTCAGCTGGGTCTGATCCAGAGAGACCGTATCTTTACGATTTCTGTTCTGTTGCCGGATCGTCCGGGTGAACTTACAAAGGTTTCTCAGAAGATTGCGGAGCAGCAGGGTAATATTATTAAACTGGATCATAACCAGTTTTATAGTACAAACAGAAATGCAGCTGTGGAGCTTAAGATTACTATGGAAGCGTTTGGTACGGAGCATAAGCAGCAGATTATGCAGGAACTGGAAAAAGATGGATATCGGCCGAAATTGATTCGGACGAATCTGTAAAATATAGAAGGGTGAGCCAATATGGGGACGCCCGAAAGCAGACCGCGCTGTTTGCTGCAACGTGGGCAGGGGAACTTTGAGCTAATCACCAACTTCGACTATATTCACGAGGGTCAGCGGACCCTCGTGAAAGTCTACGTAGGTGCTGGATCTCAAAGCTTCCCCTAACCGCCCACAAAGTGTTGCAGCAAACAGCGCGGTCTGCTTTCGGGCTGGGTATTGGCTGAGATAGGAGAGCGGTTGCGACGGGAAGGTATTGAATGGATTAAAAAATGACAGGTAGTATTTTAAAACGGTTTAAAACGGATGTTCTGGAATACTATCTGTCATTTTGGATTTATGATGATTAATTTAAGAAATTATTTCATGCCCTGTAATTCGCGGTCGTTGCCCATAAAGAACATGGCGATGGTGTCGGGGCCTACGTGGCTGCCGGTGCAGAAGTCGTAGGAGGTGTTGATGAAGCCACGGACTTTGATGTGTTTCTGGATTTCTTCCATGACGTACAGGGAGTCTTCGTAAGCGTCTGCGTGGGCGATTCCGATGATCTGTTTTTCCGGTTCCACGATGTTATTGCAGACGAGTGAGATCAGCTCGTTCAGGGCGGATTTGCGACCACGGCATTTTTTATACTGGACGATGTAGCCGTCTTTGTTTCCGCGCAGGATCGGTTTGATGCTTAAAACATTACCGATGACCGCAGCAGTCCCGCTCAGGCGTCCGGTTCTTGCCAGGTATTTGAGATCACCGACAGTGAAGACACCGTTCATTTTTGCCGGGCAGGTTTCCAGGATGTCAGCCACTTCATCAAAAGCCATGCCTTTTTCCCGCATCTCACTGGCATAAATGGCCAGAATTCCCTGCGCAAGAGAGGCGTTGAGCGAATCGATCATACGGATCTTCCTGGTGTATTCGCCGGATTCCATCAGGTCTTCAGCGGCGATTCGTGCGGAGTTGTAGTTTCCACTGATGTTTTTACTGAGCGAAAAATAAAGAACATCTTTATCATTTTCCAGGGCTTCCCGGAATGCGTCTTCAAACGTTCCGCTGCTGATCAGTCCGGTCTTGATGTCGGCACCTTTGCGGATCATATCATAATAATCTTTTCCTTTCTGCCGTTCTTCCTCTTCGGTCAGATCCGGGTCGAAGCAGGTTACTTCTTTGCCGTTTACCAGATTCACGAAAGAAAGTACTTTGATCTTAAATTTTTTTACAAGGTCTGCCGGAATATTTGCGGCAGAGTCAACAAAAATCTCAAACATAGTGTCGTTTCCTTAATATAAAAAGAGATTTTCCGATACCGTTATAACCACCGGAAAATCAGGGTAAAATGGTTGCAAAAGGCAGTATATGAAAAATGGGGAAAAAAGTCAAGATACGTTTTTGGAAATGTGTCGTATTTTAGAAAAATTTGCAGATTAGTCATAATAATAAACAGAAACCCGAAACCTTAACGTAAGTAAGAATTCGGGCCTAAAAATTGAAGTAAAAGAAAAATATTTACAAATTTGATATCTTCTTTACATGTCCTGTTCTGATAGCCAGATTAAAAATTTTTTAGCGAGAGAAAGTTTCTTTTTGTCGAAATAACGAAGCATATCAGAAATCTCTTTCCATTCTTCCTCTTCGGATTGATTTGTTCCTATTAAAAACTCATTTGGCGTTGTCTCAAGCGCTGAAGCAAGTCTCATAATAACTTCTGTAGAAGGAATAGAAATTCCCCGTTCGATGTTAGAAAGATATTTATAACTTAGATCAGCACGTTCTTCAACTTCTGACTGCTTTAAACCAAGATGTTTACGTCTGGCAGCTATGCGCTTGCCAATTTCTTTGTAATCCAGTGACATATCTTCTCCTTGACTTTTCTTTTAATCATATGCAAAAATTTATCTTTTATAAACTGAACTAATAGCGAATATTCGATTATAAATACGAAAAAACAAGTGATGAAAATAAGCAATGGCAATATAAGATGGTAGATAAAAAAGATAATAGGAAAAAGAGAAATTACTTACGATTGTTGATATGTATTTTTTGGAAAAATAATTGTGTTAAAAATAATACTACAAATCGGATATACGACTTGAAAATAGAAAAATGTTATTATATACTATAGGAAAAGGAGGCTAAAAATATGAGGAAGAGAGTAGTTGCTTTGGGTTTGCTGGAAACGGTATTAATAGGAACGGTTATAGGGTGCGGAACAGCGGGAACTGCGGACAACATTGATGTGAAAGATTCGGATGGACAATATCATGTTGAAGTTGACTTTAAGACGGATGAAGTAACGCTTGTCTGCACAATAGATACACAGGATGCTGATGGAGGAGGAACTGTAGAAAATGGAACAGCGGAGTATTGGACTGTGTTAATACGAGCTTGCAATAAAGAACAAGATCCAGCTATCGATTTTGATAGGATATCGTACAATACAACATATACCATGTCAAAAGACTTTGAAAAATTATTCGAAAAATTCTGGACGAAATATTGTGTCAGAGATGATGGGATGGGAATGCTGGAGGAAAATAAAGATGGCAGTTTGAGCAGCACTGATGCAGAAACACTTTGCCGAATTTTGGCGTTTGGTGAATTATGGGATGAGAATCCTAAGTTGTTTCCGACAGAACGCCCGGATACAGAGGATGGTACAGAGGGAGCATACGAGATTGCAGTAATGTATGAAGGAGAAGAGGAAGCGTATAAAACCGCTGACCAGGATAAAGATGGTTATATATCGGCTCAGGAATTTGTCAAATTTGAGATAAGTTCCTATGAAAACATTATTGATGGAACAAAAGGAATGTGAGAGAATTTTATGCATTTTACTTTAAGACACGATGGTACAAAAATAATATGAGACATCATGGAAAATATGAAAACAAGGAAAGATATAAATATAAGAATATATGAGATCGGTATATGTATAGCTATTATAACTTTTGTAGGCTATGTATTAATTGAAAAAATTCATATAAATATATACTCGTTTGTTCCAGAATGTTACTTCCACAAATACACAGGATACTTTTGTTTCGGTTGTGGGAGTACAAGAGCAATTCGAGCACTTCTTAGGGGAGACATTATCAAGAGCCTGTATTACAATGCCGATATTGGATACATATTCTTTCTATATGCGACTTACATGATTTCCTATACGTTTTATATAGTGACAAAAGGAAAAATACATGCCATGCGAATAAAACCGTTGTACGGATATACTATAATTGTCCTGTCCATTGTTCAATGTCTGTTTAAGAATTTGATGGCAGGGTGTTTTGGTATCTGGCTGTTATAATTATTTGTTTCCTTATAGGTAAGTGATTGCGAGAGGAGAGATACATTGTGCTACGTAAAATAAAAAATGTGGTTATTAAGATATTTTGTTTCCTTTGGGTTTCTTCTGTATGCTCGATTGGTGCTATTCCAAAGGAAGAGGCAGGTGTAGGGATGAATGGTTTTCTCGCCTTTGGACTGTGGGTACTGTGCATTTTTATTATGATAAAAATAAAACCTTGGATTGCTGCAAGTATAAGTACATTAGTTGTTACCGTTGTAGGGATTGTCAATAGTGAAATGACATGGGCTGGATTTTGGGAAAGTATTGAATTACCGTTAGGTACATTACTTATAACAGGAATGTTGATAAAATTATTCTTGGGAGCGATTGACGAATGGGAAGATGAATCGAATGCGAGAAATGAGAGAAAAAAGAATGCGAAAAAAAGAGGTGAGGCATATTGTCCGTGGTGCGGATCTGTAAGTATTCAATATTATCCACTTGGCATCCCATATCAGGACTATGTTGGTTCTCCGATTCAACGACTTAACCAAAAATACCATTGTAATAATTGTGGCCGTCAATGGTAAGAATAAAATTAATTACTAAATTTACATATTATGCAAATGAAATACGTTACAAACCAAAGAAAAAGGGAGGAAACGAAAATGTACTGTGGTAAATGTGGAAAGGAAAATAAGGAAGGTGCAATGTTCTGTGCCGGGTGTGGGGCGTCTCTTTCCGGAAAAAGACAAACGTCAGATACAACAGCTCAGCCGGATAAAGAGGAGAGAAGAGCTGATAGAATCAGTAATGACGACAATAGTGGAAATGTTAATAATATTACGATTTCCATGGGAGAGAGCGTAAAACAACACACGCACGGATCGGGTGAGGGAGAAGGAATGGCAATTGCAGCGATGATTTTGGGAATTGTATCTCTTGTATCGTCATGCTGTTTTTACTATGTGTCGATTCCCTGTGCTGTTGTCAGTGTGGTTCTTGCAGCGGTTACATTGAAAAGCAAACGCAATGGTAGAGGCATGGCGATTGCAGGACTTGTTTGTGCTATTATCTCGTTGGTTCCGGCGATCATTATGATCTCAACGGGAGCCGCGATCATTAGTGCTTTTTAATAAAAAATAGGGAGACATACGGATATGGATTTTTTTGATGATATTAATAAAGCGATTGAAAATGCAGGAAACACTGCAAAACAGAAAACAAGAGATCTGACAGATATAGTGAAAATGAATAATGCTATCAAAGAGGAAGAAAAAAACTTACAGGACATTTATCGGAGCATCGGAGAGATTTTTGTAAAAAAATACTACAGTGAAACAGAAAAAAGTCTTCGCAATCTTGTGAGTCAGGCAAGAGAAACGGAACAGAATATTGAGTTGTATACAACTAAAGTACAGGAAATAAAAAAAGTGGATACCTGTCCCAAGTGTGGAAAAGAGATACAGAGTGGAGCAGCGTTCTGTATGCATTGCGGATCACCGTTAAATGTGCAGAAACCATTGGCTGAGAAACCACAGAAAAAAGAATCCAGATGCAAGAAATGTGGTTCTCCGCTGGAAGAAGGAATGATGTTTTGCATAAATTGCGGGACACCTGTTGAGGATTTGCATAAGTATTCAACTTCTGAAGAACCAACATATCCGGCAGTGGCAAATCAGCAGACAGAAGCAGCGAAATGTATGGAAGCACCGGCAAAAATCAATATGCAATCGACAGAGAATCAGGTCGTATCGAGTGATAGCATGACGGAAACAACTCGTACAGATACGATGGAAAAGAAAAACACGACAAAAGCATTGCGGTTTTGTACAAAATGCGGAAATCAGCTGGAGGAAGGAGAAAAGTTCTGCATTCATTGTGGAACGCCGGCTGCTGATGAGTAATTTATAAAATGAGAAAGTATTCCCATATCCGTTAGCGGGTATGGGAAACTTTTTAATCACCAGTACATCGTTTCGTAAATAACTGTATTATTCACGAAACGATGTACTAGAGTGTGTTTGAAAAAGAGGTGGAAAAATGCGTTGTAAAAAATGTGGAAAAGAACTGAAAGAGGACGCTCGATTCTGTGGCTATTGTGGAGCACCGGTACAGCCGGAAAAGCAGAAAAAAGCCACCGGGAAAAAGAAAATGCTTGTTATGGGGTGCGCTGTTTTCGCAGTGTTGATTTTGGGAATCTTTGCAGGAAAAGTATTTTTGGATAACAGCTCTGGTAGCAGCATCCCTGGTATCAAAAAGGTGAGTGAAGATGAAAACTGTATTGCTTATCCGGATGGCGATGTAGTATATCAGCCACAGGGAGAGAATGTAGATTGGGATGAAAAGGAAAAAGTTCTCTATTATAACAATCTGATATCTGTATATTTGATGGAAAAATTGTCAGAAAAGGAAGAAAATCAAATTGCGGAACAGATAGATGGAGAAGTAGTTACAAGAATCCATGGAGCGGTGCAGTTTATTCAAATTAAAATTAAACCCGCAACTTATGCGGAAATAAATCAGTATATAGAAAAACTGAATGAGAATGAAAAGGTAATGGATGCGTTATATGATGCGCCGAATTTTGTGAAAACGGATGAACTGGATGAAAATCCATGGAGTTCGGACGGGAAAATGATAGATGGAAGAAACACGATGCCTCCTGCCGGAAACGACTGGTGGGCAGAAGCGGTAGATGCATATGATGTATGGAAATATGTGGATAAAAACAAAGATGATCTTAGTAAAATTACCGTGGGTATTTTAGACAATGGATTTGATGTAAATCATGAAGATCTGGTAAATGCAGAAGGATCTGAAAAAATAACTGCACTGGAAGGATATGAAACAAATAGTGCGGAAGATCATGGAACGCATGTAATGGGATTGATTGGAGCAAACAACAATAAGATTGGAATTCGTGGAATTGCAGATTTGGCAGATATAAAATATGTGGACTGGACACCGAACACAGAAGATTCGAAAGCGGAAAACTATATTACGCTGCTTGAAACAGGAGAATATATACATGCTATAAGTAAAATGATACAAGATAAATGTGTTATTAATAATTCTTTTGGATGTAGTTCTGTGCTATTGTCGGAAAGTGAGTTTAAGAAAAAAAAGAAGGGGGAATGGTATGAGAATTTAACATATGAAAATTATAGAATATCACATGGTGTGGAATGTAAACAGAAAGCGCGAGCTTGTATAGATATGTTGGCAAATGCATACCTGATGGGATACGACAGATATTTGATTATTCAGAGTGCAGGAAATGGAAATTCATCAATGGAGGCTTGTGAGGCTACTAAAAATGGTTTTTTTGCCAGTATAACAAAATCTTTCTTTGATACAGTTATGTCGAAACAGGAGAAAAAAGAAATTCTTGAAGAAAAAAAATATACTTATGAAAAATTAAAAGAACATATTTTAATTGTTGGAGCCGTAGAAAATCAGGATAAGGATGGAAAATATAAACTGGCATCATATTCGAACTATGGTGATAACGTGGATATATGCGCACCGGGAGGAGGTATAACAGCAGGTTCTCAAGTATACAGTACGGTAGTTCCTGAAAAGAATCAGAATGTTGCCTATGGAGAAATAGCAGGAACCTCTATGGCGGCACCGATCGTGTCAGGTTCCGCAGCGGTATTGTGGCAGATTGAACCGGATCTGACAGTAGCAGAGGTTAAAAAAATGCTGACAGAAACAGCCGGACAGGCGTATCCTACAGCAAAGGATGACATAAGAGAAAGTTATCCGATGCTAAATGCCGGGGCTGCAGTGAAAAAGCTTGTTGCCGAAAAGAAAGGGGCAACAAGTGTAAAATATAAACTCGATCAGGAAGAGACAGAATACAATGGGGAAGAGACAGTGGGCGAATATGCGACAGTTACCGGATATGACGATTTTGATCAGGTAATCTGGGAATTCCAGAGTGAAGTAGTTCCGATGACAGAGATGCCGACAGTCTATGAAATAGGTATTCACGGAGATAATTATTATCTGGAAATCGGAAATACATTATATGCATTTACGGTTTCGAAAGGAGAGAAAGTCTGGTCGCTGGAACTGGATGGCTCTATTTCAGCACATGTGTTTGATCAGGAAGACAATCTTTATTTTTGCTGCTATTATGGACCGGATTTTTGCCAGGTCAACAGTGAGGGAAAACTGATAAAACAGATCAGTACTTTTTACAGAGATCCGGATGGACTATATTGGCCGTCTGCAATCCAATATGATAAGAACAAAGTGATTATTTCCATGGGCGGAACGCCCAGTGGTGAAACGGAAACAGTAACTGTTAATCTGAAAGATTATTCCTATACTAGATCCGATGCGGATTTTATTGAAAAAAAAGAAAAAGTAGAGAACGCAAAGTATAAGTTGCTAAAAGAAGTATGGAAAAAATACAAAGGGGAAGAAACAGTACCGGCGTATTGTGAATTCGATTTATCCGGAGATAAAATTTCGGAAATTATCATACGTACTTATACAGATCAGGCAACAGAAGGTGGTCGGTATATTTATAAGATTGATCATTATGATGATAAAGTAGAATCTTATGTAGGTGGTCAGGATGAATTTTCCTCTTATTGTAGTGCAGATGCAGTTCATTATTACCTGGATGGAGAAAAAACAAAAATAATAGTGGACTGGACATTTGCGGATGAGTTATCTTTTGTGGTTTATACATATGATGATCTGCAATTAACGGAGGAAGAGGTAACAGATGATATGAGTGATTCTCCTGTCGTTGAATTTATGGATATCCAGAAAGTTGACTGGGAAATATACGATAAGAAAGAAAAAGAAAAACCTGCAGATTCCGGAAAAAAATATGATGTGGAAGAATTTATCGGATATTATTGCCAGGGGGTTGATGAAGAATTGCTGGATGAATATCCGAATATGAATCCGGAAGTGATTGAACTGTATTATAACGAAGACGGTACATTGGAGTCCTATAGAGGATATCGGTTTGGAACAACCGGAACATCTTATTATTATCCATATGATAGTTATACGATAGAAGGAAACACATTGATATGTAAATATAGTACCGTAAGATCCTATATGGACGAAACAAGTGAAAATGGTGAACACAGGTTTCAACTTACGAATAACAAAAATCTTATTGTAGATCAGGATGTGTGGTTCCGACATGACGTTTCATAAATAGTTTGCAGGCAAAAAACGGTCTCTGTTACAAAAATATCAAAAGATGAGGAGGAATATATAATGAGTGGAAAAACAGTAAATGCACAAAATGCAGTGAAATATAAGTGGTGTGCGGTTTTGATAAATTGTTTGGCCATGCTTATAGCATATACAAAAGCGTGGCTTACTATTCCTGAAAAATATGTGTCGGAATTGAAAATAGGAAGTGATTTTCTGGGAAATTTTGTTGATATAGGAAATTACCTTTCTGATGATCTGAATGCAGTAAAGGATGCTCTGTTACAGGGAAAACTAACTTTACTGCAAACGTATAAAGGATTATCAGCGCTTGGAGAATTTTTAAGCGAGGAGGAATCCGTTGACGGAATGTATCTGGTTAGAATATTTTACTTTTTGATCGTGTTGTTTTTCATCATGGAAATAGTAGAAATCCTCTGGTATCTTTTGGACAAAAGGATCAGCTTCTGGGGTTCTATGATCAGTGGAACTGCACTTGTTGGCATGGTATTCTGGGGCGTTGTCTTAGTCAATCAGGAAGTTGAAAAAACAGTAGTGAAGATGTCTGCCTGGGCATGGATCTGTCTTTTGCTTACGTTTGTATCTTCGTTTTTCTGGCATTTATACAGAAAATATGCACCGGAAGATGGCACTAACAGTAAAGAAAAAATGATGCATTTTATCCATGAGCTTGCAGAAGCAAAAGGGGGAGAAACAAATGTAGAATATGTAGGAAATACAGAGAACAGATGGATATTTTTCTTTCAAAAAAACAAAGTGATTGTGTTAGTTTCAATAATTGCGGCATTTCTTCCCGATATAACAGAGTGGCTGGGACTCAGCTATGGTTCGATAGGCTCACTTTTGAGCATAGCAGGAATTCTATTGGAAGGAGTTGTAATCGGTCTGGCGATCATATACGCACGTGCGGAAAGATATGAATATCTGCTCGTATATGGAATCTTATCTGTGGCAGGAAACAGCATTTTTTATAAATCGTCTGTCCATTATTTTTCCATACAACAACAATTAGGATATATATGGTATCCGGTTATGCTAGCTGTTGCATTGTATCTGTGTGAAAGGTTTTTAAAGAAAAATAAACTGTACGGTACGATTGCTGTGACAGCAGTGTTAAGAATCATAGGTGTTACCTGGTTGCAGATTAATGTGCTTTCGATTGGAGTTGATATAAGTACAGTAGTTGTGATAATCGGAACGGCAGTGACACTGTATACCTATTTGTATAAAAGAACATTATTTAAAAAATTGTCAAGATGTACAGATTACGGAATTGTAGAAAATAAAATGTTTTGTGATAAACCCAAAATGATGGAGGGAGAAAAATGATAAATGATACGATACATACCATTTGGCCGGGATGGAAAGTGGTGGATAAAATAGGTAATGATTCACGAGATATGTTATTTGAAGTTATACAGTCAAATGATTCTGTTGATACACGAGGATCAGTTAAAGTAATTTCAATTCCTGAGGAAGAGGCAGAGATCCATACACTTTTAACGAAGGGAAAGTCAGATGAGTGGATTCAGACATATCTGAAAAAAAAGACCAGTGATTATATCAGGAGAATCCAGTTTATAGCAGCTTTTCGTGGCGCATCGAATATGATTCGAATCGAAGATTGCAGAGCTGTTGAAAAAACGGATCAAACGGGATGGGAAATTTATATCCGCATGGAATTTCTGTATCCTCTTAGTGTTTATACTCGTGAACACAGTATGACAGAACAGGAAGTTGTCAAAATGGGGATAGACGTTTGTACTGCACTCGAACAGTATGAGAAATGTGATACAGTCCATGGAAATGTGAAAGCAGAACAGATTTTTATTGACGCATCCGGCAAATATAAACTTGGGGATTTTGACAAATCGTGGGAAAAAGAGAATACCGTGACTGGCTATGGTCAAAAAAATGACAAGATTGAAAAAACCGAGGATGTATATGCACTTGGAAAAGTGATAAGTGAGCTATTAAATGGAAAACAGATTTCCGGGAATCTGGCACAGGTACTTTTTTACAGCTGCTCGTTGGATTCGGGTAAGCGGTTTCGATCTGTAACAGCAATGAAAAATGCGTTAAAGAGCATATCTTATACAGCTGAAAATATTTCAGAAAAAAGATCAAATCCGGAAGTAAGAAAGGATATAAATAACGGCAAGACAGAACATGCAGTTCCCGGTGGCGAAAATATCCCTCCGGTTGTGAGGAAAAAGGACAAAAGAAAGCAAATATTAGCATCGACGATTCTTGTGATTCTTCTGATTGCAGCCTTCATGTTTGGAAGAATATTACTGTTTACCATTCCGAATCTGATGGATGAAAAAGAGAAAAATGACAGCGAAAAAAGTGCGGCTGTTGTAGAAAAAGAAGAAGATTCAGAGCAAAACCAGCAGGAGGATGATGACAAAAATTACGGAAGCGTTGAAGGAGGCAGAAGCACAAAAGCAGGTTAATGCTGTAAAAGAAAGTGGATTTGATGCAAGGATGTTTGTTACTACAGATTGGAGTAATTTGAATTCTGAAAAATGTACATAACTATAAAAAGCAGGTGGCTATTTTAAATGAAAATAACTACCTGCTTTTTGATGTGAGTGAACAGAAAACCTAAATAAGCGTGTATTTGTAAGAAAATCTTGGAAAAGGCTGTAATTACGAGCAGAATACATGTTCTAAGACCCGTAAAAACAGAGCTTTTCAATGCCGAGATAATTGCCGATACATATTCGCGCAGCTCCCAGCAACACACCGGTATCCTGCAGTGTAGAAATCTTTAGCTGGCAGGTGGAACGAAAACGGGAAGACAGCTTTTCCTGGATCTCGGGAAGAAGACTGGGCAGGTAAGCGGTCAGCTGGCTGTTCAGTATGATACAGTCCGGGGAAAAGAGGTTCCACAGATTATTGATCCCGCAGGCAAGGTATGTGGTGAATTCGTCCATGACCGTGAGCGCGGCGGAGTCTTTCTGGTTATAGCGCCACACCAGATCGTCAATGGAACTTTCCGCCAGACCGGAAAGCTCCTGATAGCGGGAGAGTATGGCCGGTTCCGATATATACTGTTCCAGACAGCCCTGATTGCCACAGGGGCAGGGGCGTCCGCCTGGCTGAACGATCATGTGACCGAATTCGCCGGCGGTTCCGGCATGTCCGGTATAAAGATGATGCTCCAGAATAATACCGGCACCGACGCCGGCGTGAATGCTGATATGGATCAGATTTTTATGATTTTCCACAAAGGTTTTTTCGGCGAGGGCGGAAAGGTTCGCTTCGTTTTCCAGCCAGACCGGAATCTGCAATTCTTTTTCAAGTTCGCCGGCGATGGGAAGACGGGCCAGGTCATAGTTTGGCGAAAATGTGATCTCATTATGAAAGACGGTTCCGTGGATACCGATACCGATGCCCACAACGCCAAACGGGGTGGAAGGAAGCAGACGGATCTGGTCACGGATGATCTGCAGCAGAAAATCTACAGTGTTTTCCCGTTCCGTCATACGATTATACTGATGTAGCCGACAGTTTTGTCCCAGCAGGTCGCAGATCATCAGTACTGTGCGCTCCACGCCAAGATCTAGTGTGATTAGATAACCGTTCTGGCGGCAGAAACTCAGCAATATGGGCTTCCGGCCGTATTGTGTCTGGTCACTCCCGATTTCTTCGATATATTGTTCATCCAGCAGATCCTGCACGATGGCAGATATCGTTGCTTTGGTAAGTCCTAATTTTTTCGAGATGGCGGCCCGGGAGAGAGGACCGTCATTGATCACGGTCTCAAGAACCAGTTTTCTGTTCATCTCGCGGATTAGTTCTTTGCTTCCTGTAACCATAGAGGTACCTCCGTGATGATATATTTACATGTGCTTCCACATGAGTATGTATGTGTTCTTACTGTTTACCATACCATAATTTGTTTAATAAGTAAACAAAATAGAAAAAACTACTTGACGAACTATAGGACAAGTGCTAGAGTGTAATTAGTTTAATAAATAAACAAATACAGAGACGAACATTAAAAATGGCAGATTACATAGTCTGAAGGAGGAAAATCATGATCAACACACCGGAAGTAAAATTAGGTATCGTAGCCGTAAGCAGAGACTGCTTCCCGATCACCCTGTCCGAGTCAAGAAGAAAAGCAGTGGCAGCAGCTTATAAGGGAGAACTGTACGAATGTCCAACCGTAGTAGAGAGTGAGCTGGATATGCAGAAAGCCCTGAAAGAGGTGCAGGAAGCAGGATGTAATGCCCTGGTTGTCTATCTTGGAAATTTCGGTCCGGAGACCGCAGAGACTCTGCTGGTAAAATATTTTGACGGACCGTGTATGGTGGTTGCGGCAGCAGAAGAGCATGGAGACAATCTGGTACAGGGACGTGGAGATGCATATTGCGGTATGCTGAATGCAAGCTACAACCTGCAGCTTCGCAATCTGAAAGCATATATCCCGGAATATCCGGTAGGAACACCGGAAGAAGTCGCTGAGATGATGGAAGAGTTTGTTCCGATTGCAAGAGCCGTTGTTGGTCTGAAAGATCTGAAAATTATCACTTTCGGTCCGCGTCCGCAGGACTTTATGGCTTGTAATGCACCGATCAAACAGCTGTTCAACCTGGGTGTGGAGATCGAAGAAAACTCCGAACTGGATCTGTTCGAAGCATTCCACAAACATGACGGAGACGAAAGAATCCCGGCAGTGGTTGCAGATATGGAAAAAGAACTGGGGGATGGAAACAACAAACCAACCATTCTTCCAAAACTGGCACAGTATGAACTGACTCTCCTTGACTGGATCGAAGCACACAAAGGATCCAGAAAATACGTTGCCATCGCAGGAAAATGCTGGCCGGCGTTCCAGACGCAGTTCGGTTTTGTTCCGTGCTATGTGAACAGCCGTCTGACCGGAAGAGGCATCCCGGTATCCTGTGAGGTGGATATCTATGGCGCACTGAGTGAATTTATCGGAACAATGGTAAGTAACGATGCGGTAACCCTGCTGGATATCAACAATACCGTACCTGCAGATATGTATGAAAGTGAAATCAAAGGAAAATATAATTATACACACAAAGATACATTTATGGGATTCCACTGTGGTAATACCACAACCGGAAAACTGACTTCCTGCTCCATGAAATATCAGCTGATCATGGCAAGATCCCTTCCGGAAGAAGTGACACAGGGAACACTGGAAGGAGATATCGTACCTGGAGATATTACATTCTTCCGTCTGCAGAGCACCGCGGATGGAAAACTGCGCGCTTATGTGGCAAACGGTGAAGTACTTCCGGTTGCTACCCGTTCCTTCGGTGGCATCGGTATCTTCGCGATTCCGGAGATGGGAAGATTCTATCGTCATGAGCTGATCGAAAAAGGCTATCCACATCATGGAGCCGTTGCATTCGGACACTATGGAAAAGCACTGTTTGAAGTATTCAAATACATCGGCGTAACACCGGATGAGATCGGATACAACCATCCGAAGGGAGACCGATATCCGACAGAAAATCCTTTTGCATAAAATAAAAATAGATCAGATACAGGAGGAAAAAATGAAATATTATATTGGCGTAGACCTTGGAACATCTGCAGTAAAACTTCTGCTGATGGATCAGGAAGGACAGGTTGTCAATATCGTATCCAGAGAATATCCACTGTCGTTCCCACATCCGGGCTGGTCAGAACAGAATCCGGACGACTGGTGGGAACAGTCGAAAGAAGGAATCCGTGAGCTGATCAGCAAGATCGACGCGGCAGAGGTGGCAGGTATCAGTTTTGGCGGACAGATGCATGGACTGGTTATTCTGGATGAGAAGGATCAGGTGATCCGCCCGGCGATTCTGTGGAACGACGGGCGAACCACAAAAGAAACCGATTATCTGAATCAGGTGATCGGAAAAGAAAAACTGTCTGAATATACGGCGAATATCGCATTTGCCGGATTTACCGCACCGAAGCTTCTGTGGGTAAAGGAAAATGAGCCGGAAAATTTTGCGAAGATTTGTAAAATTATGCTTCCGAAAGACTATCTGGCATACTGTCTGACCGGTGTACATTGTTGTGATTACTCCGATGCATCCGGTATGCTTCTGCTGGATGTGAAAAATAAATGCTGGTCAGAACAGATGATGGAAATCTGTGGCGTCAGCAGGGAACAGATGCCGGAACTTTTTGAAAGTTATGAAAAAGTGGGCACATTAAAACCGGAGGTAGCAAAAGAGCTGGGACTGCCGGAAACCTGTCTGGTGGCAGCGGGTGCCGGGGATAATGCTGCGGCAGCAGTGGGAACCGGTACAGTGGGAGATGGTCAGTGTAATGTGTCTCTGGGAACCAGCGGAACAATCTTTATTTCCAGTGAAAATTTCGGCGTGGATCCACACAATGCCCTGCATGCATTTGCCCATGCTGACGGACATTATCATCTGATGGGATGCATGCTGAGTGCGGCATCCTGCAATAAATGGTGGATGGATACCATTATCGGAACGAAAGATTACGAAAAAGAGCAGGAAGTGATAGAAAAGCTGGGAGAAAATCATGTATTCTTCTTACCATATCTGATGGGAGAACGCTCCCCACATAATGATCCGCAGGCGAGAGGCACCTTTATCGGGATGTCCATGGATACCAGTCGTGCGGATATGACACAGGCGGTTCTGGAAGGTGTGGCATTTGCCATTCGTGATTCTTTTGAGGTGGCAAAATCTTTAGGAATTCATATCGAGAGAACCAAGATCTGCGGTGGTGGAGCGAAGAGTCCGCTGTGGAGAAAGATCATTGCCAATGTATTGAACATCAAAGTAGACCGGATCGCTTCCGAGGAGGGACCGGCGCTTGGCGGTGCGATGCTTGCTGCAGTTGCGGATGGAACCTTTGCATCGGTGGAAGAGGCGGCTGCAAGGATCGTGAAAGTGGTGGAAACCGTAGAACCGGATCCGGAGATCGCAGAAAAATATGAGACACAGTATCGGAAATTTGTGCAGATCTATCCGACGGTGAAAGCGTTATTCCCGAAGCTTTCCTGAATACAAACGAATGTACAGACAATAAAGTAATGGAAAAACGGGCAGGAAACTAGTTTCAGATAGTATTCCTGCCTGCTTTTACATTTGTGCTTTATACAGAAAACATATATAATAAAGATAACTGTGAAGGTGTGGAGCAGTTACTGATAAGAGTAATTATATACATGGAGGTTTTTACAAATGAAATACGATTTTACAACGATCATGGATCGTCACGGTATGGATGCGATTGCGGTAGATGGTCTCAGTGAAGACGGACAGGGAAGTCCGGCGAAACCAAAACAGGGATTTGATATTATTCCGATGTGGGTGGCGGATATGAATTTTGCGACAGTACCGACTGTACAGGAGGCAATTGCGGAGAGAGTAAAGCACCCGGCATTTGGATATTTTGATCCGCGGGAAGAGTATTTTCAGGAGATTATCGACTGGCAGACGAAACGAAACGGTGTAGAGGGACTGACTGCGGAGGCGATCGGGTATGAAAATGGTGTACTCGGCGGTGTTCTGTCTACATTACAGGCATTTGCAAGTCCGGGGGATGCAGTGCTTCTGCATAGCCCGACTTATATCGGATTTACCGGATGCATCGGAAATTATGGATATAAGATGGTTCACAGTCCGCTGAAAAAAGATGCGGAAGGAATCTGGAGGATGGATTATGAAGATATGGATGCGAAGATCAAAGAGCATCATATCCATGTGGCAGTCTTCTGTAATCCCCATAACCCGTGTGGCCGGGTATGGGAACGCTGGGAGATTGAAAAAGCGATGGAAGTATATAAGGCCAATGACTGCGTGGTTATCTCCGATGAGATCTGGTCGGATCTGATCCTGGAAGGATATCATCATACGCCGGCACAGTCTGTCAGCGAGGATGCGAGAAACCGCACCGTGGCGATGTATGCGCCGAGCAAAACCTTTAACCTGGCAGGCCTGGTGGGAAGTTATCATATCATTTACAATTCCTATCTTCGTGACCGGGTGATGGCAGCCAGCAGTAAATCACACTATAATGCGATGAATGTACTTTCCATGTATGCACTGATCGGTGCATATAAACCGGAAGGCTATGAGTGGGTGGATGAACTGTGCCGGGTACTGAGCGGAAATGTTTCCTATGCCTGCGATTTCATCAAAGAACACTTTCCCGGTGTCACATTAAGCCGCCCGCAGGGAACCTATATGCTGTTCCTGGACTGCGAAGAATGGTGTAAGACACATGGAAAAACCATCGACGAGGTCCTCAAAGCCGGTTGGGATGTAGGTGTGGCATGGCAGGACGGTCGCCCGTTTTTTGCCCCGTACGGCATCCGCGTAAACCTGGCACTGCCACTCAGCAGAGTGCAGGAAGCTTTTAAACGGCTGAAAAAATATGTGTTTGTGGAAGAAAAATAAAATACCTTTTGCCTCCAACATCATAAAATGACGATGTCAAGAAAAAGTACTTGACACCCATGAAAGATTGTTGTATGATGTCCAAGGTGATGAACATGGATAAGCTTGCGAGACAGGCATTGTTATATGATTTTTATGGCGAACTGCTGACGGAGCATCAGCAGAATGTTTACGAAGATGTTGTGTTGAATGATTATTCGCTCAGCGAGGTGGCGCAGGATCAGGGAATCAGCCGGCAGGGGGTTCATGATCTGGTGAAGCGCAGTACCAGAATACTGGAAGAATATGAAGAAAAACTGCATCTGGTAGAAAAGTTCGTAGCGGTCCGCGAGAAGGTACATGAGATTCACGGACTGACACAACACTATGAGGAAAAAGATCTGAATCAGGTGATGAACCGGATCGAGACTTTATCCCACAGCATATTAGAGGAGTTATAATACATGGCATTTGAAAGTTTAACTGAAAAACTGCAGAATGTATTCAAAAACCTGAGAAGCAAAGGCCGTCTGACCGAGGCAGATGTAAAGGTAGCATTAAAAGAAGTTAAGATGGCACTTCTGGAAGCAGATGTCAGTTTTAAAGTGGTAAAACAGTTTATCAAAGCGGTACAGGAACGTGCGATCGGTCAGGATGTGATGAACGGACTGAATCCGGGGCAGATGGTGATCAAGATCGTAAACGATGAACTGGTATCTCTGATGGGAAGTGAGACCACGGAGATCGCGTTGCGCCCGGCAGGAGAGATTACTGTTATCATGATGGCAGGTCTTCAGGGTGCAGGTAAGACAACAACCACAGCAAAGATCGCCGGAAAGCTGAAAGCAAAAGGCAGAAAGCCATTGCTTGTAGCCTGTGATGTTTATCGTCCGGCAGCAATCACACAGCTGCAGATCAACGGTGAAAAACAGGGTGTGGAAGTTTTCTCGATGGGAGATAAACAGAACCCGGTAAACATCGCCAAAGCAGCGATTGAACATGCAAAGAATCAGAACTTTAACGTTGTGATCCTCGATACTGCCGGTCGTCTTCATGTAGATGAAGATATGATGCAGGAACTGATCCGGATCAAAGAAGAAGTCAATGTGGATCAGACCATTCTGGTAGTTGACGCGATGACCGGTCAGGATGCAGTCAATGTGGCAGAGTCCTTCAATCAGAAGGTGGGCATTGACGGCGTGATTTTAACAAAGATGGATGGTGATACCCGAGGCGGTGCGGCACTTTCTATCAAAGCAATCAGTGGAAAACCGATTCTGTATGTAGGTATGGGAGAGAAACTTTCCGATCTCGAACAATTCTACCCGGATCGTATGGCTTCCCGTATCCTGGGAATGGGCGATGTGATGAGCTTGATTGAAAAAGCTCAGCAGAACATCGACGAGGACAAAGCCCGCGAGATGGAACAGAAGATCAAGAAAGCGACCTTTGGCTTTGACGATTATCTGGAGAGCATGAACCAGATGAAGAACATGGGCGGTATTTCCAGTGTATTGAACATGCTTCCCGGACTGGGAAACAAAGCAAAAGACATCGAGGGTATGATCGATGAGAAAGACATGGCGAGAAAAGAAGCCATCATCCTTTCCATGACTCCGAAAGAAAGAGCCAACCCGGATCTTTTGAACCCGTCCAGAAAGAAACGAATCGCTCAGGGCGCAGGTGTAGATATTGCGGAAGTCAACCGGATGGTTAAACAGTTTGATCAGACCAGAAAGATGATGAAACAGATGCCTGGCATGCTGGGTGGTAAAAGCGGTAAAAGAGGCGGCTTTAAGCTTCCCTTTTAAATAAACAAATAAAACTATAATAAACAAGGATAACCTTAAGGAGGAAATTAAAATGGCAGTAAAAATCAGACTGAGAAGAATGGGTCAGAAAAAAGCACCTTTCTATAGAATCATCGTTGCAGATTCCAGATCCCCAAGAGACGGAAGATTCATCGAAGAGATCGGAACATACGATCCTACCTGTGATCCGAGCGTATACAAAGTAGACGAAGAAGCAGCTAAAAAATGGCTGGCAAACGGTGCTCAGCCTACAGAAGTTGTAAGCAAAATCTTCAAATTAGCCGGTATCGAAAAATAATGCAGGACCGCCAGGGGCTGCTGAATTATGTTGTTGCTGTTCATGATTTGCTCTGAGCAGTAATATCGTTTTTGCCTGATGCATTTCTCTGAGATGGAAATGCTTTGACAAATACGTGGAGGTGCGTGATGAAAGATTTAGTAGAAGTAATTGCAAAATCCCTCGTAGACCATCCGGAAGAAGTGGTAGTAAACCAGACTGAAGAGAGCAATGCGATTTTAGTAGAATTGAAGGTGGCACCTTCCGATATGGGCAAGGTGATTGGCCGTCAGGGACGCATCGCAAAGGCAATCCGAACTGTGGTAAAAGCTGCTTCCTCTAAATGTGATAAGAAGGTTGTAGTTGAAATTCTGCAATAGCTGAAAATATGAGGATATAGCCAATGGCTATATCCTTTTTCATTCATTTCCGCGGGTAACATATATCGTTGGAAACAGGAAACAAAGAGGAGTAGAGATATGGAACAATTGCTGCAGGTTGGAGTAATCTCCAGCACTCACGGGATCCGGGGAGAAGTAAAAGTATTTCCTACTACAGACGATCCAGATCGGTTCAGAAAATTAAAACAGGTGATCCTGGATACCGGAAGAGAACAGAAAAGTCTGGAAATCGAAGGGGTAAAATTTTTCAAACAGTTTGTGATTCTGAAATTTAAAGACATTGATAATATCAATGACATTGAAAAGTATAAAGGGAAGAGCCTGTATGTGACCAGAGAACATGCAGTGAAATTAAAAAAAGATGAGTATTTTATTGCAGATCTGATTGATATGCAGGTAGAACTTGAGGATGGTACAGCATTTGGTGTTCTGACAGATGTGATGCAGACAGGGGCAAATGATGTGTATTGTATCCGGACAGAAGAACATGGAGAGGTTCTGATCCCGGCAATCAAAGACTGCATCCTTGATGTGGATGTGGAAGCAGGAAAAATGAAAATTCATCTGTTGGATGGTCTGATCTGACCGTTTTTTGACGGGACAGATTCAGACAGGTATCCATGTTGATAAAAAGCAGCTGTGCAAACGGCTGTATGATTACAGGAAGGAAAGAGTATGCATTATCATGTACTTACATTGTTTCCCGAGATGATCGAACAGGGTATGGGAACCAGTATTATGGGACGGGCTATGGAGCAGGGACTGATCCGGCTGACTGCAACGAACATCCGGGATTTTTCAACCAATAAACATATGAAAGTGGACGACTATCCATATGGCGGAGGAGCCGGCATGGTGATGCAGGCGGAACCTGTCTACGGAGCATGGAAACAGGTGACCGAATCCATCGGATACAAACCACGTGTGATCTATCTGACACCGCAGGGAAAAGTATTTCAGCAGTCGATGGTGGAAGATTTTGCCAGAGAACAGGATCTTGTATTCTTGTGTGGGCACTATGAAGGTATCGATGAGCGTGTGCTGGAAGAAGTGGTAACAGATTATGTGTCCATCGGTGATTATGTACTGACAGGCGGGGAACTTCCGGCACTGGTAATGATGGATGCAATTTCCCGTTTTGTGCCGGGAGTGTTGAACAATGAAGAATCCGCGGAATTTGATTCCTTCCATGACAATCTTCTGGAATATCCGCAGTACAGCCGTCCGGCAGAATGGATGGGGAAAAAAGTACCGGATGTGCTGCTTTCCGGTCATCATGCGAATATTGAAAAGTGGAGGAGAGAGCAGTCTATCCTGCGAACCCTTCAGAACCGTCCGGAACTTCTTGAAGATGCAGTACTGAGTAAAAAAGAAAAACAGTATCTGGAACAGCTGCGGAGAAATATGGCACAAGAGGATCCATCCTCCTGTGAAAAATAAAAAATCTGGTATTAGAGAAAATTCTTCTCACATATACTGAGTAGTAGTATAGGTGAGGAGGATTTTTCTATATGGAGCCATTTGCTGTCTACAAAGATATACAAGCCCGTACGAAGGGCCAATTCCTTCTGGGAGTGGTAGGACCGGTCCGGACGGGCAAATCCACATTTATCCGGCGGTTCATGGAACTTCTGGCACTTCCGGGAATGGAAGAACAGGATGCTGCGGAGGTGCGTGATCAGCTGCCGGTTTCCGGTTCAGGAAAAACAATTACAACAGTGGAACCCAAATTTATTCCCAGGGAAGCGGTGAATGTAAATCTGGGAGAAGAGATTCCGGTAAAGATCCGACTGATCGACTGCGTGGGATTTATGGTGCCTGAAGCTACAGGGGATATGGAGCAGGAAAAAGAACGAATGGTAAAAACCCCCTGGTATGAACAGGAGATTCCGTTTCATCAGGCGGCAGAGATCGGAACCAGAAAAGTGATCCAGGAACATTCTACCATCGGTCTCGTAGTAACCTGCGACGGTTCCTTCGGTGATATTCCGCGTAAAAATTTTGTGGATGGAGAAGAGAAGACAGTACAGGAACTCAAAAAACAGGGGAAACCATTTTTGATTCTTGTGAATTCGAAAAAGCCGTACGGGGAAGAGGCACAGAAGCTGGTAAGAGAACTGGAAGAAAAATATCAGGCAGCGGTACTCGGGGTAAACTGTGAACAACTTCGAAAAGAAGATGTGCTCCGGATCCTGGAAAAGATTCTTTATGAATTCCCGGTGCGTCAGATCGAATATTACATACCAAAATGGGTGGAACTGCTTCCGGTCACCCATTATCTGAAAGAAGATCTGTTGAAACAGATGAAAGAGAAGATGGGAACCATGGAATATATCCGTGATATCCGGCAGGAAAATCTGGAGATGGACAGTAACTATGTCAAATCAGTCACACTGGAAGAAATCAACCTTTCCAACGGCGTGGTAAAAGTCCGTATTCAGATCGAAGACCCCTATTATTATCAGGTGATGAGCGAGATGACCGGTGTGACGATAGAGAGCGAGTATCAGCTGATCCATACACTGAAAGAGCTGGCGCAGATGAAACAGGAATATACAAAAGTCCAGCAGGCCATCGAATCCGTACGTGGAACAGGTTATGGTGTAGTGATCCCCGAGAAAAATGAGATCACACTGGAAGAACCGGTTGTGATCCGTCAGGGAAACAAATACGGTGTTAAGATCAAGTCGGTCAGTCCGTCCATCCATATGATCAAAGCGAATATTGAGACGGAGATTGCACCGATTGTAGGAAGCGAGGAACAGGCGCACGATCTGATCACATTCATCAAAGAAAATGAAAAAAATACCGATGATGGTATGTGGGAGACCAATATTTTCGGAAAATCCATCGAACAGCTGGTAGAAGACGGCATCCGTACCAAGATTGCTCAGATCAGTGAAGAAAGTCAGGTGAAGCTGCAGGATACGATGCAAAAGATTGTCAATGACAGCAAGGGCGGGTTGATCTGTATAATTATCTGAAAAAAGTGCTGAGGAAAATGCAAAGAAATTGACAAAGATTTGTAACAAAGTTATAATAAAAGCTGTGGCAAAGAAATCAGTAGATTGTTTCTTGTATAATCGAGAAGAGTGCAATGCTTCAGACATAGAAGAAAATACAATAGAAGAAAGTACAATAGAAGAAAGTACAATAGAAGAAGGAAGTACATATGAAGAAAAAATACGTAAGCAGATTACTGGCAGGATGCCTTACGGTCACGATGCTCACACCGACCGGAGCACTGGCAAGTGTTCCGCAGCCGGTAGTGACACAGGAAGCATCCCGGGAGGCCGGACAGGAGAACGAAACAGAAAGCAAAGAACAGGCAGCGGAATATGCAGCAGATAGTGCGGCAGAGGTACAGACAGACGAAACCGAAACAGCAGAAAACAGAACAGCTGCAGATAAGAGCAGAGAACAGATAGAACCGCAGACGGCACAGACCGGCGAACAGGCAGAACCGCAGACGACACAGACCGGTGAACAGGCGGCTTCAGAGGCAGAACCTCAGGCACAGGTACAGCCACGGGCTGTAGTGGATGTCAATCAGTGGATCCGGAATGGAAACCGCTGGTGGTACCGTCATGCAGACGGAAGCTATACCACCAATGGATGGGAAGTGATCAACGGAGCCTGGTACTACTTTGACGGAGCAGGCTGGATGGTAACCGGTTGGGTAAAACTGTCCGGAACCTGGTATTATCTGACGGGAAGCGGAGCGATGGCAACGGGCTGGATCCAGACAGGTGGAACCTGGTATTACATGAACGCCAGTGGAGCGATGGTAACCGATACCTGGATCGGAAACAATTATGTAGACGGAAGCGGAGCCTGGATCCCGGGGAAAGTAAAAGCACAGGCCGGCTGGGTACAGAGTGGAAGCCGCTGGTGGTATCGTCATGCAGACGGAAGCTATACCAGAAATAACTGGGAAATGATCAACGGAAGCTGGTATTATTTTGACGGAGCCGGCTGGATGGTAACCGGCTGGCTGAAGCTTGGAAACAACTGGTACTATCTGAATCCGGGTAATGGAGCGATGGTAACCGGCTGGTTACAGCTGGGAAGCACCTGGTATTACATGAATGGAAGCGGAGCCATGGAGACAGACACCTGGATCGGAAACAGCTATGTGGATGCCAATGGTGTATGGGATCAGTCAAAAACAAAGGCTCAGGCTTACTGGGTACTGAACGGAGACCGCTGGATGCTGGTACAGGAAGATGGCACCTATGCAAAGAAATGCTGGAAGACTGTAGATGGAAAAGAATACTACTTAGACGAGAATGGTTATATGGTAACCGGCTGGCTGAAGCAGGGAAGCACCTGGTATTATCTGAAACCGACCGCAAAGAACAGTGCAGAAAAAGTAGGTGAGAAAGCCTATAATTACTGGGTGGGAACAGCCGGGATCGGTGGTTATTACATTGATAAATACGGCAGAATGGTAGCCGGTAAAGATTACAGCCTCGGAAGTTATGTCTATACATTCGATGCCAACGGACTATGCACGAACCGGGAAAACCGTTATCTTCAGGTGACTGATGCGAATGGAAGAAAATACAATGTGGAAAAGAAAACATATCTTTCCGATCCTCAGGTGGGCGAGGACGAGTTCCTTGCGGCAGCTGTCTATGCAGAGTCGGCAAACCAGGGACTTACCGGTATGACAGGTGTCGCGATGGTTATGTTAAACCGTATGCGGACCAATAAGACCAGCTTGGCTCCATATCCATCAGAAGCGAAAAATATGATTTATCAGGCAACACAGTTTGAAGTGGCAAGAGACGGAGCACTGACAAAAAGTCTGAATCTCATCGTGAGCGGCAAAGGCGGTACAGCGATGGAAAATGCAAAAAAAGCTGTTGCGAACGCCAGAGCAATCTGTGATGCTTACGATAATAACAAGACCGATGAGCTGAGCGATGAAGTGAAAGGTATACTGGAAGAACTGAAGGTTCCGGAAGGTCATACTATGCTGGAATATCTGGGATTTATGACACCAAAAGCATTTGAGAATGCGAATCTGGATCCAGAAAAAACACATGCATTTACCTATAAAAATACGACGTTCTACAGCACCTGGATCAAAAAATCCTGATACTATCCATCATTGACAGCCTACAGGAAAGAGTTTATAATATTGTCGTGAAAAATTTATCACATACAGTTGCAGGAAAACAGGTGAAATTCCTGTACAAGTCCGTTACCGTTAAAGTCGGAGTACTCTCTGTATGGTGAGGACTGTAAACATTTGCGGCAACCGAAGGATTACAGAATAGAAATGAGCAGGAAAACCGTTGTCTTTTTGACAACGGTTTTTTACTTTACAGGAAACTGCTTTCCTGCAAAGTAGAAAACGCTCCGCGAGAATGTGCCAAGACACATTCTTTGTTCATGTATGCAGGCAACAAGACAAAGCAATAAGTAAACTGTGATTGGAAAAAATAATATGGATAAAAAAACACACCACACCGGTCTGGAAGGGTATTATGCGGTAGATGAAAAAAACAGAAAACTTCGTTACGGTTATACAACCGGTTCCTGTGCGGCAGCTGCGGCGCAGGCGGCAACGCGGATGCTGCTGACCGGAGAAAAAGTGGAAGAGGTGGCTTTACAGACACCAAAAGGAATTTTACTGCATCTGCTGATCGAGGAGATTTCCATGGATGAGGGAAGGGTGCGCTGTGCCGTGCAAAAGGATGGCGGTGATGATCCGGATGTAACGACGGGAATCTATGTATATGCAAACGTTTCCCGCAGGGATGCACCACAGATTACTCTGGACGGAGGGATCGGCGTAGGAAGAGTGACCAGACCGGGTCTGTGGCAGGCAGTTGGCGAGGCGGCGATCAACAAGGTTCCAAGGCAGATGATCCTTGAAAATGTAGAGCAGGTCTGTAAAGAATATCACTACACCGGAGGTCTGGATGTGCAGATTGAGATTCCGGCAGGAGTGGAGCTTGCAAAAAAGACGTTTAATCCACGTCTGGGTATCGAAGGCGGAATCTCTGTTCTTGGAACAAGTGGCATCGTGATCCCGATGAGTGAGACAGCACTGGTGGCCAGCCTGCGGCTGGAGATGAAGATGCTGGTGGAAGGCGGCGGGTCTTATCTGGTGATTACACCGGGAAATTACGGTCAGGCTTTTTCAAAAGAACAGACAAGACTGGATCTTACCTATTCGATGAAATGTAGCAATTATGTGGGGGAGACCCTGGATATGGCAAGAGAGCTGGGAGTAAAGGGTATCTTGTTTATCTCCCATATCGGCAAATTTGTGAAAGTAGCCGGCGGAATCATGAATACCCATTCCCGCCAGGCAGACAGTCGAAGCGAACTGATGGCAGCGAATGCGATCCGCGCCGGCGCAGATCTGGAGACAGCAAAAGAGATTCTTGATACGATCACCACGGAGCAGAGTGTGGAGATTTTAAAACGAAAGGGTTATCTGGAAGCTACGATGAAAGAAATCAGTGACCGGGTAGAATTCTATCTGAATAAAAGGGCAGGCGAACAGCTGGAAGTGGGAACTATCTTATTTTCCAATGTATATGGAAAGCTGGCAGAAACCTCGAAGGTTCCGGAACTCGCCCGAAAAATTATGAAGCAGGCAGAAAAAAAAGCACAGGATCAATGTGCAGATAAAGAACAGAAACCAAATCAACAGAAAAACGAGGAGAAAAAACTATGAGTGGAATATTATATGGACTTGGAGTGGGACCGGGAGATCCGGAACTGCTGACACTGAAAGCCCTTCGTCTGATCCGCGAGAATCCTGTGATCGCAGTACCGGGCAACGATATAAAAGCCAGTGTCGCTTATCAGATCGTAAAAGGAGCATATCCAAAACTGGATGAAAAAGAACTGATTCCGGTGGCTATGCCGATGACAAAAGACAGGGCAGTACTGGAGGACAATCATAATAAGGCTGCAGATGCAGTGGAATCTTATCTGAAACAGGGAAAAAATGTGGTGTTTCTGACACTGGGAGATCCTACTATATATTCCACTTATCTGTATGTACATAAACGTATCCTGGAACGCGGTTATCAGGCTGAAATCGTGAGCGGGATCACTTCTTTCTGTGCAGTGGCGGCCCGTCTTAATATGGGTCTGGCGGAGATGGCAGAACCGCTCCATGTGATTCCGGCGACCTATAAAGCAGAAGAAATGGATGAGCTTTTAAAACTGCCTGGAACCAAAGTGCTGATGAAAAGCGGCAAACGCCTGAAAAAAGTAAGAGACAGCATTTTAAGAAGCGGACAGAATGCCGTAATGATCGAAAACTGCGGCATGCCGGAAGAAAAAATCTATGCATCGGCCAAAGAGATACCGGAAGAAGCAGGATATTATACCCTTCTGGTCGTAAAAGATAAAAAATAAGAGAAAATAAGAGTGCCTGACGCCAGGGACAAGAGAGGAGAAAACATATGGTACATTTTGTAGGGGCAGGTTCCGGTGCACCGGATCTGATCACACTGAGAGGAAAAAAATTTCTGGAAGAAGCAGACGTAGTGATCTATGCAGGCTCACTGGTCAATCCACAGCTTCTTGAATACACGAAAGAAAACTGTGAGATCTACAACAGTGCGAAGATGACACTGGAAGAAGTTCTGGATGTGATCTTTGCAGCGGAAGAAAAGGGGCTGACAACGGTACGTCTCCATACCGGAGATCCTTCTTTGTATGGTGCGATCCGGGAACAGATGGATGTTCTGGAAGAAAAAAATATTGCATTTGATTATTGCCCGGGTGTCAGCAGCTTCTGTGGTGCGGCATCCGCGCTGAACCTGGAATACACACTGCCGGATGTATCACAGAGTGTGATCATAACCCGAATGGAAGGAAGAACTCCGGTACCGGAAAAAGAGAGCATCCAGTCCTTTGCGGCCCATCAGGCAACGATGGTTGTCTTTTTAAGTACAGGCATGTTAGAAGAACTGAGCAGAAGACTGATCGAGGGTGGTTACACCGCCGATACTCCGGCAGCGATTGTATACAAAGCGACCTGGGAAGATCAGAAAACATTCATCTGTACAGTAGGAACGCTGGCACAGACAGCAAAAGAAAACAATATTACAAAGACCGCACTGATGATCATCGGTGATGTGGTGGCTCACAGCCACTATGACCGGTCAGAACTGTATAATCCGGCATTCACCACAGAGTTTCGGGAAGCAACAAAATAAGATGAAAAAGACAGGAATCATCGCATTCACAGAACATGGCTGTGTCCTTGGAGAAAAACTTCTGAGAGATCTGCAAAAGCAGGATCAGGAGGTGTATGGCTTTGTGAAAAGTAAATATGTAGAGCTTCCTGAAAAACATCCTTTTCGGAAAGTGAAAGGGACCCTGAGAGAATGGGCAGAAGAATGGATCCCCCGACTGGACGGAATCATCTTTTTCAGTGCCACCGGGATCGCTGTGAGAACCATCGCTCCTTTCGTGGTAAGTAAGAAAACAGACCCGGCGGTTGTGGTGATCGATGAACAGGGCAGCTATGCGATCTCTCTTCTCTCCGGTCATCTCGGTGGAGCAAACGAACTGACGGAATTCGCTGCAGAAAGCATCGGAGCGCAACCCGTGATCACCACAGGGACAGATGTAAACCACACTTTTGCGGTGGATGTCTTCGCCCGGAAAAACAATCTGGTGATTTCTGATATGAAGCTGGCAAAAGAGATGGCGGCGTTGCTGATCCGGGGAAAAACTATTGCCTGGGGAGCCGGAGAAGGATTCGTCTTTCCGAAAGAACAGACCATTCCGGAACAGCTGCGATTCCGGAAGACGGAAAGCCCGGATGGGAAACAGGGAACTTTATGGTTTGCAATCCCGCAAAGTGACAGAGAACAGGAAGAAGCCCTGGGAACAGAGCAGACTCGGATGCTTCATCTGTATCCGAAAAATGTGTATCTCGGGGTGGGTTGCAGGAAAAACACACCGGAAGAAAAGATCGAAACACAGATTCAGAAGTATCTGTCAGAACATGGAATAGCTGCAGAACAGATTATCCTGGCAGCCAGCATCGATCTGAAAAAAGAAGAGCCGGGACTGCTGGCGTTCTGTGAAAAATATCACCTTCCTTTTGTGATTTATCGTGGAGAAGAACTTGAAAAAGCAAAAGGTACCTTTACGCCATCTGCATTTGTCAGCAAGATCACCGGTGTGGACAATGTATGCGAACGAAGTGCCAGCCTTGCCGGCGATGGCGGAACATTTATCATGAGAAAACAGGCCGCAGAGGGAGTGACCGCTGCGTGTACAATAAAGAAATGGAGTGTGAGCTTTGAATAAATTATATGTAATCGGTATCGGACCGGGAGAATACGAACAGATGACACTGAAGGCAATTCATGCAATGGAAAAAAGTGAGGTAATTATCGGCTATACAGTATATGTAGATCTGGTAAAAGAATATTTTCCGGGGAAAGAATTCCTGACCACTCCCATGAAAAAAGAGGTGGATCGTTGTGTGATGGCTTTTGAAGAAGCAAAAAAGGGAAAAGTAGTTTCCATGATCTGCAGCGGAGATGCCGGTGTGTACGGTATGTCCGGACTGATGTATGAGGTCGGTGTCAACTATCCGGAAGTAGAACTGGAGATTATTCCCGGTGTAACAGCAGCGACCGGCGGTGCGGCAGTACTGGGTGCTCCGCTGATCCACGATTTCTGTCTGATCAGTCTGAGTGATCTGCTGACACCGTGGGAGAAGATTGAGGCACGTCTGCTGGCAGCTGCAGAGGCTGATTTTGTTGTGTGTCTGTATAACCCGTCCAGCAGGAAGCGAAGCGATTATCTGCAGAAAGCCTGCGATCTGATGATGCAGTACAAGAGCCCGGAGACCGTATGCGGTATCGTAAGCTACATCGGAAGAGACGGGGAACATTATGAAGTGATGGATCTGAAAACCCTGCGGGATACGAAGGTAGACATGTTTACGACCGTATGGGTGGGCAATTCACAGACCAAAGAGATTAACGGTAAGATGGTAACACCGAGGGGATATCGAAATGTATAAAGTTCTGCTGTTCGGCGGTACGGTGGAAGGACGCACCGTGGCCGAGTATTTGAATGAAAATAAAATACCTTCCATGGTATGTGTCGCTACGGAATACGGAGAAAGTCTGTTGCCGCAGGGCGAATATCTGGAATTATCCCACGAACGTCTGGATGAAAAGCAGATGGAAGAGAGGATGTTACAGATGGAGAACGGGCTGGTCATCGATGCGACTCATCCGTATGCTCAGGTAGTGACGGAAAATATTGAGACCGCCTGCGAACGTACCGGAACTGCCTATCTGCGGGTGGTGCGTCAGGAAAGCCGGCGTCTTGAAGAAGAAGAAACCATTACATATGTAAAAAGCATCCGGGAAGCGGTGGAATATCTGGAAAAAACCAGTGGAAATATTCTGGTTACCACCGGGAGCAAAGAACTGTCTGCCTATACGGCACTGACCGATTATCAGGAAAGAATCTATGCCAGAGTGCTTTCTCTGGTGGAAGTTGTCTCTTCCTGCGCAAAACTTGGCATCGAAGGGAAACATCTGTTGTGCATGCAGGGACCTTTTTCCCGGGAAATGAATATCGCACTGATCCATCAGTTTGATATCGCATGGATGGTAAGTAAAGAATCGGGAAGAGCCGGAGGATTCCTGGAAAAATATCAGGCGGCAAAAGAAACCGGCTGCAAGATGATCGTCATCGGACGACCGAAGGAAGAACAGGGTGTGGAACTGGAAAAATGTATCGAGTATCTGAACCGCCGGTTCCTCTCGGAAGAAAATGTTGCAAAAATCGAAAAAGTCAATACTTATACAGACAATACAGACAATATAAAAAATATAGAGAATCCTGGCAGCGGGCAGGTAAACATGCAGGAAAAGGCTGAGCAGGAAGCTGCCATGCAGGAAGCAGCAACGCAAAATACAGAAGCGGTAACCGAAGGAGAAGAAAATGAGGATATCCTTCGGGGGCAAAAGGTATCTCTTGTGGGAATCGGTATGGGAACTGCAGATACTCTGACACAGGAAGGAAAACAGGCACTGGAGTGTGCGGATCTTCTGATTGGAGCAGCTCGGATGGTGGAACATATCCGGAAACCGGGCCAGGAAGTCTGGACCGGATACAAACCGGAAGAGATCTGTGCCTATATTGCGGCCCATCCGGAGCACAAAAACGTGGCGATTGCCCTCTCAGGGGATGTCGGATTCTACAGCGGAGCCAAAAAACTCCTGGAGACACTGCACCGGGAACTGCCGATGATACAGAAAAAAGTGTACTGTGGCATATCTTCTATGATTTATTTCTGCGCAAAACTGGAAACACCGTGGGAAGATGTTCATCCGGTCAGCCTTCATGGAAGAGAGTGCAATCTGCCCGGACTTCTGCGTATATACGGAAAGATTTTTGCTATTGTGGGAACGACAGACGGCATCGCAAAATTGTGTCAGAAGCTGCAGCGCTACGGCATGGGTGATGTGCGGGTAGAGGTGGGCGAACGGCTTTCTTACCCGGAAGAAAAGATCACCCGGGGATATGCCTGGCAGCTGACAGAACTTGAGACGGACAGTCTCAGTGTCGTGTTATTTACCAGAGAGGGAAAAGAAACCATCGTGACACACGGGATCCCGGATGAAGCATTTATCCGGGGAAAAGTGCCGATGACGAAAGAGGAAGTGCGAGGCATCTCCCTGTCAAAATTACAGCTGACACGGAATTCGATTGTTTACGATGTGGGAGCAGGAACCGGTTCTGTATCCGTAGAGATAGCTATGCAGGCGGTAGAAGGCCGGGTATATGCGATCGAGAAAAAACCGGAGGCTGTGGAACTGTTATATAAAAACAAAGAAAAGTTTGCAGCAGATAATCTTGAGATTGTCGAAGGACTGGCACCGGAAGCCTGCGTGGATCTGCCGGTACCGACCCATGCTTTTATCGGAGGCTCCTCCGGTAACATGAAAGACATCCTTAAACTGCTGCTTTCAAAGAATCCCGGGATCCGTGTGGTGATCAACTGCATCGCTCTCGAATCCGTGGGAGAGGCCATGAACTGTCTGAATGTTTTGCCATTTGAGCAGGTGGATATCGCACAGGTGCAGGTAGCAAAAGGCAAAAAAGCGGGATCTTATCATCTGATGATGGGACAGAATCCGGTCTATGTGATTTCCTGCCGGGGAAAGGAAGAAACAAATGAATAACAAACGCAAAGTGCCGCGAATCCTTCTCGGAGCAGCCGCGAGCGGAAGCGGAAAGACACTGCTCACCTGCGGACTGCTGCAGGCATTAAAAAACAGAAACCTGCAGGTCGCTTCTTTCAAGTGTGGACCGGATTATATTGACCCGATGTTTCACAGCCGTGTGATCGGAACAAAAAGCAGGAACCTGGACAGCTTTTTTGCGAAGGAAGATACCCTGCGGTATCTTCTGGAGAAAAATGCAAGAGACTGTGAGATTTCTGTGATTGAAGGCGTGATGGGTTACTATGACGGACTTGCGGGGATCTCTCCGAAAGCCAGTGCCTATGATGTGGCAAGAATCACAAAAACCCCCGCGGTGCTGATCGTAAATGCAAAGGGAATGAGTCTGTCTGCGGCAGCTTTTGTCAAGGGCTTTGTGGAATACAGAGAAGACAGTCAGATCCGTGGTGTGATTCTGAATCAGATTTCCCCAATGATGTATCCGCGGTTAAAGCAGATCATCGAAGAAACCCTGCCGGTGAAAGTGTACGGGTATGTTCCGGTGGTGAAGGACTGCGTGCTGGAAAGCCGTCATCTGGGTCTGGTAATGCCGGAAGAAATCGCAGATCTGCATGATAAACTGATGAAACTGGCAGAGATCCTGGAAAGATCCGTGGATATTGACGGACTTCTGGAACTGGCAGAAGGTGCAGAGGAACTTCCTGTTCAGGAACCACTGACCGGTTATCATACAAAAAGAAGCGTAAGGATCGCTCTGGCGAAGGATGAAGCGTTCTGCTTTTTCTATCAGGACAATCTGGAGCTTCTGGAGGAAATGGGTGCGCAGCTGATTCCCTTTTCTCCCATTCATGATGAAAAACTCCCGGAAAATATAGACGGAATGCTTTTTCATGGCGGATATCCGGAACTGTATGCAAAAGCACTGAGTGAGAATAAAAAAATGCTTACCTCTGTCCGTGAAGCGGTACAGGCAGGTATTCCCTATATGGCAGAATGCGGTGGTTTTATGTATCTGCATCAGGAGATGGAGGATATGGAAGGACACAGCTGGCCAATGGCCGGGGTTATTTCCGGCAAATCCTGGCGTACGCCCCGGCTTACCAGATTCGGTTATATTACCCTGGAAGACGGAACGTGTTTCGGGAAGAATGTGGGAGGAATCCGGGCCCATGAATTTCATTATTTTGATTCGGATAACTGCGGGGAAAGCTATACGGCCAGGAAACCACTGAGCAGTCGGTCATGGAACTGTATACACAGTGACAGACAGGGAATGAGCGGATTTCCGCATATGTATTATTACAGCAATCTGCAGGTGCCGGAACAGTTCTTACGCACCTGTGAGGAAAGGAAGGCATAAGTATGACGTTAGAGGAAACGCTGGAGAAGATACATCCGGCAAATGAGACAGCCATGGAAGCGGCCCTGGCGCACTGGAACAATATTGCCATGCCGCTGCACAGTCTGGGACGGCTGCAGGATACGGTCGTTCGTATCGCCGGTATGACAGGGAATGCCAGAGTGGACCTGAAGAAAAAAGCTCTGGTGGTCATGTGCGCCGATAACGGTGTGGTGGAAGAAGGTGTGACACAGAGCGGGCAGGAAGTGACCAAAATCGTAGCCGAAAATTTTCTGAAAGAAAAGGCTACAGCAAGTATCCTCTGTAAAAAAGCAGGTGCAGATATCTTCCCGGTGGACATAGGGATTGCTACGGACAGCACGATTCTTCAGCATAAAGTGATGTACGGAACAAAAAATATGGCGAAAGAGCCTGCCATGACAAGAGAACAGGCTGTTCAGGCACTCGAAGTCGGCATCCATATGGTGGAAGAACTCAAAGAAAAAGGGTATGGAATCATAGCAACCGGTGAGATGGGAATCGGCAATACAACGACCAGCAGCGCAGTGACTGCCGTTTTACTGGAACAGGATCCGGCAGAGGTAACCGGACGCGGTGCAGGACTTTCCGGTACAGGACTGAAAAAGAAGATTTCTGTGATCAGAGATGCGATTGCCTTGCATAAACCGAAAAAAGAAGATCCGATCGATGTGCTCGCGAAAGTAGGCGGACTCGATATCGCCGGTATGGCAGGGGTATTCTTAGGCGGAGCGGCCTGTCGGATTCCGGTGGTTGCTGATGGATTCATCTCCTGTGTGGCTGCATTGTGTGCGATCCGGATCTGTCCGGCAGTGAAAGATTATGTAATCACATCACACAAATCAAAAGAACCGGCAACGGTGATGATCCTGGAGACGCTGGATATTCCGGTATTTTTAGACTGTGATATGTGTCTGGGTGAGGGAACAGGAGCGGTAACGATTTATCCGATCCTTGATATGGCGCTGGCGGTATATGGAGGCATGTGCACGTTTTCCGATAATCAGATGGAAAATTATGTGCCACTGGTGTAAGAAGAGAAAGTGAAGGAAATCAGAGATGTTTCATGTAGTAACAGGAGGAAGCGGCAGCGGAAAATCTGCTTTTGCGGAACAGTGTATCCTGGATTGTCAGGGAAACAAAAGAATCTATATTGCGACGATGTACCCGTTTGATGAAGAAAGCCACCGGAGGATCGCGAGACATCGCGCCATGCGGGCAGAGAAAAAGTTTACGACGATTGAGCGTTATACGGATCTGGAGCATCTTACGATACCGCAGGGGGCAGATGTACTGCTGGAGTGCATGTCGAATCTGACGGCTAATGAGATCTATCAGGAAGGCGGAGCCGGGGACAATACTGTGAAGGCGATCCTGAATGGAATCCACCATCTGCTGGAGCGGGCAGGAAATCTGGTGGTAGTGACGAACGAGGTCTTTTCCGACGGCATCACCTACGATCCGGAGACAGAAAAATATCTGGAAAAACTTGGTGAGATCAACTGTCAGATGGCGCAGATCGCAGATACAGTCACAGAGGTTGTCTACGGAATTCCGGTTTTTCATAAAAAGACAGGCGAGGAGAGAAAAAATGAAGAAATTTTATCATAGTTTTCTGATTGCATTTTCCATGTATTCGAAGATCCCGATGCCCCAGTGTGAATGGAATGAAGAAAATATGGCATATGCCATGTGTTTTTTCCCATGGATCGGTGTTGCCATCGGCGGAGTAACCTGGCTGTGGGGGACGTTCGGAACGTATCTTGGGCTTTCCTCAGCCTTTTATACCGTGATCCTGACATTGATCCCATGGTTTCTTACCGGAGGGATCCACCTGGACGGATTGTTGGATACAGCAGATGCGATGAGTTCATGGCAGGAACGTGAGCGCCGGCTGGAGATCCTGAAGGATTCGAATTCCGGAGCATTTGCGGTGATTACCTGTGCGGTTTACTTTATGTTTTATTATGGTGTATACAGCCAGATCAGTGCCCGCGCCCTGGCGATGATCCCCTTTACATTTTGTCTGTCCCGGACATTAAGCGGGCTGGCGATCGTGACATTTCCGAAGGCAAAAAAGACCGGATCGGTTTCTGCTATGGCACGCGGGGCGAAGGATCGGCAGGTAAAAGCCACGATGTGTGTGTATCTGCTGATACTGCTGGCCGGGATGCTGCTGGTGGACTGGAAACTGGGTCTTCTGGTTTATGGAGTAGCGATTCTGGTTTATGCCCTTTATTATCGGAATGCGATGAAGTATTTCGGAGGAACGACCGGGGACCTGGCGGGGTGCTTTTTGTCGCTGTGTGAGGTGTTTATGGCTTGCGGGGCAGTGCTTGGTGCGCTTTGGCTTTAAAAGATGAGATTGAATAACTATGCTGTGTAAGATTTTCCCTGCGTCCCCTCTGCGACACCGCGTGGGTCTGCGCTCGGTTTGAGCCTGTAGTCTCAAACACGTGCTCGACAAGCACTGCGGTATCGCAGAGGGGACGCAGGGAAAATCCAGGCAAAGTTTTGGGGGAGACTGAGGTGGCTGGTATGGAGAGGGTCACTGGATATCCCTTAAAAAAATGAAGGAATAGATAGATATAGTTGCTCATTGGGATGTAAAATAGATAAATAAGTATAGCAATAAGTCCTGGAGCGTGTCTGAAAAATCATTTCCGCAATCTGCAAGCCCCACTTTGCGGTATAT
>ERZ824978.617-NODE-617-length-48085-cov-4.217697_pt1 | contig 48085 bp, 44 predicted proteins | sample MGYA00519860_ERZ824978 | MGnify/ENA primary metagenome ERZ824978 (study PRJEB31778, sample SAMEA3449184) | human gut metagenome | biome: human gut; feature: human-associated habitat; material: faeces | place: United Kingdom | collected 2010/2012 ... | reverse complement strand
GATTTTTTGTCTGACGATTCCGCGTCTGAGATTTCTCTTTCCGACAAAGAGCTTACAGAGGGATTTCTAGGGCTGTTAATAGACTTGGAGCAGAAAAAAAATCCGCGCAAAACTGCGCTGTCTATACCAAATCCTCCGACATTTCATTTGTCGGAAGGGGTGCTGACTGCGGGCGTTAGAGTGTCTTTGGCAAAAAGCGCCGGGGCCGAAATGAAATTAGACATCGCTTTTGACGGTTCAACTCCCAAATTGGTCGGGGCGCGGCTTGGGGAGGCGAGAATACCGCTTTTTGCCGCAAGAAAAATAGCCGATAATATGAAATCGCTCTATGGTGTTGATGAAATCGGCCTTGAAAAGATAAAAGAAATAAAGTTGGAAAATTCCACCATAAGTATTAAAAAATGAAGAAGATTGCGGCAGCGGTTGCGGTTATTGCGTATTGCATTGCGGCGGGCGGGGAAATTTCGCTCGCTGAAAAGATTGCGCTCGCAAAAAAAATGGCGGACGCGGCGGCCGCGGGAAAAGAGGAAAGCGGGCTTGTCGTAAACGGCGGTTTTGATTTTTCAAAGATGCTCGAAAAATACGGGAACGATATTGCCCAGAGCGATAAAACTGCGCTTCCCGCGCCTTCAGAACCGGAAGACCCCACAGCGCCGGACTTGCCGCAACCCATACCCTCGCCCGCAACTGCTGTCGAGAAAGTTGGGAAAACTTCCAAAAAATCAGACGATGCCGGTTCAAAAAAAGTTTTGGAGAGCCAGCAAGGGCAGGACGGGGCAAAAATCGCGGAAGAAACTGGCACTCAAACTGCGCGCAGCACAACAAAAGACGTAAAAAAATCTACCGATGCGCAGCACGACGGGAATCGCGTTGTCTTGCCGGACGAAGTCCCGGTGAATCCCGTAAAGCCAAAATATGTTGTAGATACCTCCAAGCTTAAAAATGGATACTACGTAAAAGATGCCGATTCGGCGTTGCCGCAGCCTGAGGAAAATTCGGCGCCAATACTATCGTGGTCTAACAGCGCTTTTTACCTAATAACTGGCGATGGAGATTCTATATCCCTTGCGCGTAAAATACTCGAAGGCGCCTCGTCTATGTTTTACGAATTTGAGACGGGAGAGGGCGGGGATATAAAACTCGGGGATAAAATCATCGTCCAAATTGTAACCGACGCCGAAAAATATAAAAATGCCGCCCAATATTCCATGGATAAAAACGGCGGCGTGACTTTGACTGTGCTTTGGAATGAAAAGCTTGATTTTGCGCATTTTTGCAGGCTCGTATCCGGCGCTCTTTTCCGCAAGGCAATATATGAAAGGAGCGGCAAAGTAGTCCGCGAATGCCCCATGTGGCTAGATGAGGCGCTTTCGGTCTATTTGCAATGCAGGGTTAAACTTGGACTAACTGGAGAATTTGCCGACATATCGGCGGAAAATTCCCCAAGGCCCTTGAAAGAAATTCTGGGGAAAACTGCTATATTATCTGAAAACGATTCTGCCGAATGTTTTTGGACTTTAAAAACTCTGGAGAGGCTCTCTTCCCGAGACGGAAAATTTTGGCCGCTGCTTATGAAATTGTCTGCTATGGACGCACAAAAATCCTACGCTGAGATTGAAAAATTAAGTCCGCAGAATTTTGAAATAGTATGGAACTGTTTTATTAGCGGAGAGATATGGTCGCGCGTAGGAGGTGTTTACAATACGCGCGCGTCGAGGAATGAAATTGTAAGACTTTCTTTCCTGCAGGCTGAGGACACCTCCGGCGAGCCGCTCGGGCTGAATCCTGCCGATGTCTGGAAATACCGCGAAAACACTCTTGTGCGCTATAATATTGAACGCAGGCTCATGGAGATAAAGGTGGCGCTTCCGCGAATAAATCCGCTTTACGCGGAGGCTCTCGTAAATTTAGGAAGGGTCTTTGAGGCGGCGCTTGACGACGACAAAGATGAGTTCGACGACGCCTCAAAGGCCTTCGCGGAAAAATTTGCCGAGGCTGACAAAATCTCGGATACAGCGAGAAAAATGCTTTCTGGAAATTGACGTATAACTTCTGAAACGATATTTTATCGAGTGCGGCGCTAATGAAAAAAACAATATCGATAAAAACGCTTGACTCGCTGTTTATCGCCCTTAGCTTCTTATAAAACTCAAATAAAATACATATATGGAAAACATTATAGCATTTGGCATGCCAGGCGGTTCGGAATGGCTCGTAATACTTTTGGTGGTACTTTTGCTCTTTGGGGCAAAGCGCCTTCCGGAGCTCGCCAGAGGGCTTGGAAAGTCGATACGCGAATTCAAAAAGGCGACAAGCGAAGTTGAAGACAATATTCGCGAAGCAATGAGGGAAGAGGAGACCAAAAAGGTCGAGGCCAAGCCCCAGTCCGAAGTGAAAAGCGAAGCTTCCGAAGAAAAGACGGAAACGAAATAATTTATTTAAATATAAAAAACGCCCGAAATTTATTTTCGGGCATTTTTTTGCCTAAATATCGCCATGCGGCTTAAAAATTTTATTTAAATGCTTGTGTCCCCGTAGGGATGTAAGATTTTGCTTTTAAATATATTTGTTTTAGCGCGGAGTAGTCTTCGTCTCGCGTTTTTGAGTCTATTTTAAAGTCAAATTCGTCTGCGGCGGCGTATTCAGAGACTGCCGTTTGCAGGCGCCTTTCTATTTCGGCGTCCGATTCGGTTCCGCGGCCTAAAAGGCGTTTTTTTAACTCTTCTTTGGACGCGGGAGCAATGAATACAAAAAATATCTTTTCGCCGAGTCCTTTTTCTGAGGCGACTATTTTGCGCCAGGTTTTTGCCCCTTGGACGTCAATAATCAATATCAAGTCTTTGCCGGCGTTAAAGGCGTCGTAAACAGCCTTTTTCGATGTGCCGTAGTACCTGTCATGGACTTTCGCGTATTCAAAAAATTCTCCGGAGGCGATTGCCTTTTCGAAGTCTGAGGGCGTCATGAAGTGGTAATCTACGCCGTCCTTTTCATTCCCGCGCGGAGGCCGCGACGTTGACGTGACGACCCTGCTGATTTGCGGAAACTCCGCCATAAGCCTCTCGGCGACCGTATTTTTGCCGCTTCCCGCCGGGCCGCTTATTATGAGCATTACAGTGTTTTTCATATCAATAAAATAGTGCCGAGACTACGAGCGACACCGCAAAAATTTCGAGTAAAACTCCAAAATACACGGCCCTTTGCGGTTTCAAATACAAAAATTCGAGAAAATCCCTAAATCTGTATGGAAGCGCTCCCAAATATAGGCTTGCCAATACAACTATGTATGAAAGCGACACAAGCGTAAGTCTCGAGACGGGTTCTTGCATAAAGGCGGAATCGAGAAATTCGCGCGGCAGGAGGAGTCCAAGGATTGCGAGCCCCCTTACGGAGAGAAAGTCGTCGAGATATTTAAATGCAAGAAGCCCGGCCACGCCAAAAATTGCAATTAAGTATATTTTTATGTCTCCAAAATCGGCCTCGCCAAGGGTTGAGAGTATGTATAAAAACCACAGCCCGCCGCCGCCAAATGTCACGACGGCCGCTGTTTTGCTTCGGGGAAAAGCGGTGACAAGAGGCTTAAATTTTGGGAAAATGAAAAAAATCCCGCAAACGAATAGGATCGCGGCAAAAAGATATGTGGACTGGTATAATGTCATCGGATAAAAGATAATGCCCGTGCTCTGCTAAGAATCAAGATTATTGAGCGTTTGCCACTGAATATTTATTCTTGCGCATTCCCGCTGCGTCTGCTTTGAGCGTATGCAGTGCAAAGAGGAGCCGTCTATAATCTCGCATACCGACAATACTTCGGCGTGAGGCCTGACTTCCTCCAAAAAATTTATGCAAAACGATTTTGGGGCAAGATTTTGCATGTCCGGCAGAGCGTCGAGTGCCCACGCCATATATACGGAATTATTTACGTGCCCGTTTAGGTCGATATCGCATATGCCCGCCGCGCGCGCAGTTGTGTATGGGGCATTTTCCGATGGGGCTTTCAGATGCTCGGAAAGATCGTATGAGTTTGCGTGCGCGTCCGGATTTCGCGGGAAATCGTCGATCCTGTCCATTCTGGCGAGCCGCCGCTTTTCAAAATCAAAAAGCAGCCATTGCGAGCGCGCGGTAAATAGTTCGGTTCCGTCCCGGCTTTTTGCTTCAAATTCCCTATATGTGGCTATTTTTACCCTGTCTGAGGCCCACGTCTTTATCCAAACACGCTCTCCCCATTCGGGAAGCTTTTTGATATCCACATATATCTTTGAAAGCGCCCAGCCAAGGCCGATTTCCCTCAGCGAACGGAAGTCTACCCCTAATATTTCCGCATGCTCCGTGGCGGCCTCTTGAAGCATTTGCAGCATGGACGGAAGCTTTAGCTTGCCGTCCGCCCCCGCATCTGCGACTCTCACTTTATAGCTTGTGGAATGTTCCTTCATATTTATTAAAAAAAAATCCCCGCATAAACGGGGATTTTAAATTGAGCGGTTTTATTTTTTTACTTCGAGTTTCTTACCCTTGTATTCGCCTGTCAGAGCTTCGAGGAATTTTACGATGTTGTCGATTTCCTCGTCTGTGAGCGATACGTCGCGCTGGTACTTTGCCATTATTTCAACCGCCTGGCGAAGGCTTTGCGTAGAGCCGTCGTGGAAGTACGGTGCGGTGAGCGCTATGTTGCGCAAGGTGGGGGTTTTAAATTTGTGCAAATCGCGCTCGTCTTTTGTGAAGGAGAAGCGGCCCTTGTCGTTTATCTTGCCGACGTTTCCGCGGTCTCTGAAATAGTCGCGCCTTAGGCCCATGTATTCAAAAGTCTGCCCGCCAAGATTTTCGCCGGAATGGCATACTGCACAGTTTGCCTTTTTGAACAACTCGTAGCCTTTTATAGCCTCGGGCGACATCGCGTTTTTGTCGCCTTTCAAATAGCGGTCAAACGGGCTGTCGGGCGTTATGAGCGTGCGTTCAAAAGCGGCGATTGCGTCGGTTATATTCTTTTGTGTGAAGCCGTCGGGGTAGGTTTTAGTGAACTCAGCCTTGAATGCGGGATCAGCCTCCAAGCGCTTTGCTATTTTTTCCCACGATTCGCCGTCCATTTCGATTGGATTCATTGGCGGGCCGCCTGCTTGCTGCTCGAGAGTATCCTCTCTGCCGTCCCAGAACTGTTTCGCGTTGAATGCCGCGTTGAACACGGTCGGGGCGTTTATGTCGCCTTTTTGTTTGCGGATTCCGGTTGAAGTTTGCAAGGCGTCCACGCCAGCCTTGTCGAGCGGGTGGCAGGATGCGCAGGATACAGTGCCGTCTCCCGAAAGCGCAGTATGGTGGTAGAGAATCGATCCGAGCCTTACTTTTGCGGCGTCAACCTCAAGAGATTGGGGAATAGGCCATACGGGCTCATTGGCAAAATCCTTTGAAATTCCGGAATTGGCGTTTAGTTTCGCCCTCTCTGAGATTATCCAATTTGCGACGGCTTTTCTTTCCGCTGCTGAGATATTGCTCTTCCAGTGGACAATCTTAAAGCGAAGCGGCGGCATGGTGTTGCTGTCAACGGCGTACTCTATTTTTGCGAGGTCCGTTGAACTTACTTTTGTGCCCGATTCTATCGCCTTTACAGTATCCGTGATATCGTAGGCTCTAAGACCCATCTGCATGTCGGACTTTATGAGGGAGCCGACAATCGGTATGGAAGCGTAAAACGGGGGTTTTGCGTTTTTAGAATGGCACATTATGCAGCCGGCCTCGTTGAGAGCGTACAGAGCTTTTTGGTTAGTCGAACCCTCGGGGATATTTGAGGAGTTGCCGACTATCATGTATCCGGCGCCATAAGCTATTGCCAATACTATGATTGCGATAAGAATCTTTTTTTTCATGACACAATAGGATTTTTGCGGAAATAATTAAGGCAATATTGCATAATTAAATCAAGAAAATAAAGAGCTCCGCGGCGCAGAGTAAGCGGCGCAGAGCCAACTTTAAAATAAGTTTTAATTGGGGTTAATCTGATATAAAGGCGATGTCGGAATTTTTCACCCATCCATTCTTGCCATTGGGGGCGGAGGCGAAACTAAAATTTTCGCCTTTGCGTATAAGTTTTAAAATCTGGCCTTCTGTCGCGTGCAATTCAACAGGGGCGTTTGGGGAAGGGGATATCCGCATGGGAGCGTCCTGTTTTACAACTATGCCGGACGATTCAAAGTCTAGCCACGTTTTAATTCCGCAGGCGCTAACCCCGAAAGCTATAAACAGCACCAATGCCAAAAACCAAGACATTTTCCCGCCCTTGCCGTATAACGGCGGTATGACAATTATTAGCGCGCATGCCCAGAATGCGGCTACCGCCGCCGCTATCCACTCGCCCTTTGAAAGCTCAAAAAACGCAGACGACATGTCCGGTATTTGTAGAGACGCTTCTTGGGAAAGAATCTTCAAGTTTGCAGATGCTTCGCGCATTCTTGGCGATATTGATATGGCTTTTAGATAATCTGCAAGGGCGAGTGCGGGAGAGCCTTTTTTTACGTTGGTGTTTGCGCGGTTAAAGTATAGTTCGGCAGTCTTCAAACCGTTTTTTTCGGCGAGCCCGTAATTTTCCGCCGCTTTTTGATAATCGCCAGCCTTGTATGCGCTGTTGCCCAACATAAAATATTCTTCCGGAGTTTGGGCGAATAGGGTGGGGGCCGCGCAGATTGCAAGCGCGGCAAACGCCCCAAGTATCATTCTTAGCATGTTTTTCATTTTAATATCCTGCCAATTATTGCGGAGAGATCTTTCGAGAGTTTCCCGCAATCTGAATGCGTAGCTCCAGCCCCGCCGAATTCTATGGAATCCGCGCCGTCAAATACCGCTTTGATGGCGGCGATACCGTCGTAGTCCAACCCTAACTTATCGGCTTGTTCAAGCGCGTCCTTCAATGAAAGCGACATCGCGTCGTTTTGAGAATTTGCCGAGAGGGCGTATCTGAGGGCATCGCGGGCGCACGGGAAGAATTTTTCGGGAGATCCTGCGTTTGAAAGCGCCAATTTGAGTGCGGATTTTGATTTTGCAAAATACTGCATTTTTTTGGCGTATGCAGGATCGGTTTCGAGTCTCCTCACCCGATATCTGTATGCGGCAAATATCGCAACGATTGCAACGAGCCCAAGCTGAGAGAGCCAGAACCACGGAGAATCAAAGATTGCGGAGGAGCCTTTTGTATGGACACCTTCGGATATTTTTGAGAAGGCGGGAGCGGGCTTTGCGTCTTCCTCCTGAGCTTCCCTCACAGTTTTGGAGCGGATGGTCGGGGCAACGCTGACTTTCAGGGGCTCGGAGGTATTTTCGACGTATTTGCCGGTTTCGGGATCGAAATAGTTGAAAGCCACTCTCGGGGCTGTCGCCAAGTCTGCGGCTGTCGGGACAACCGTATATTCAAACGTTTTTAAGCCAATGTACCCCTGATTGCCGCTCTCGTCGATAAAAGACGATTTTGGCTTGTAGGTTTTCCAGTTCTTTGTGTCTGTCAGCGCCGGCGCATTCATTCTGTTAAAATTGCCTGTGCCTATTATTTTTACGAGAATCGTGCAAGGCTCTCCCACGGAAAGGGCGTCAGGAGTGACGGAGACTTCCGCAAGATCGAATTTGCCTATGGCGCCTGTAAAGTTTTTGGGTTTGCCTTCGCTCGGCAGCGGAAGAATTTGGAGCTTCAAGGGCTTCATTGGCACGTCGAAGCGCATGCGCCTGCCGGAACCCAATGATAGCATTCTATCCATCATAGACATGCCCATGATGTCTTCCAAAGATATTTCGCGGTTGAGTATCCCCGCTGCGGAAAATTCGAGGTCGTACGAACCCGCCTTTAAAGGGGTTATGACAGTTCTATATATCACAAATAATTTGTTTGGGTCGCTGTCTGTATCGATGACAGGTTCTTCGTTGAAGGCGGGGCACTCGAACGCGTCGATATTCTTTATTTGCGGGACTATTTGCGATATTCTATAACCTTTTTCGTATAAAGACTTGTCGCACGATAGGACGAGCTCGCATTTAATGGTTTCGCCTACGTATATTTTTTCACGCGGAAGTTTTAGCTCGAGGGTTATCGAATTTTTTAGCGAGTCGTCGTATGAGTGGTTTTGTTCCCTCATAGAGGGGGAAATTCTGCGGAATCCGCCCCTCATTCCGGAATATTGCCGGGCTGGCGCGCTGTTGGAAACTTTCAGCGTTGCCGCAGCAATGTCGAACGATTTCCCGCCAAAAGATATTTTCCATGCGGGTATAGTAAATTCTCCCTCGCGTTCAGCCTCCATTGTAAAGTCGAGCGTAACGCTCGACGACGCGCGCCCGTTTATAAAAGAGTAGTTCTGCGACTGGCTTGTGCCGGTTATTGCGAGCCCGTCGGGGACCGGTATGTCCGAGGGCCGCACAGAGGCGCCGTTCGCATTTCTGAATACGAGCCTGTATGTTGCGTAGTCGCCGGGGCGTATTTCGCCGGGGGAAAACCCCTCGGTTTCTATCGTCTGCGCGATTGCGGTGCAGACAAAAGAAAGTGTTAGGATAATTTGAGTCAGTCTTTTCATTACCAATCTTTATAAGAGCTTTCGTAGCGTTGTTTTTGCGTTCCAAACCCGCGCAGAGGCAGGAATTTTTCATCGTCTTTCATTGAATCGAGAAGCTGTCTGGCTTCCGCCCTTGTCATGGCGCCTTCAGTTTCTCTGACATTCTCTTTGTCGACTTCGCCAGCCGCTCCGGCAGGTTCGTCTTTTTTCGGGGTGGGGAGTTCATCCCGTTTGTCGCCTCCTTGGGCTGACTCGGGCTTTTTATCCTCGCCTCCGGACTTTTGTGAATTGTCTATGGCTTGTTCGTCTTTTTTGTTTTCTGAATTCTGCCGATCTTCACTGCCGTTTTTATTGCTGTTCGGCCGGGAATTTTCCTCTTTGTTTTTATCGGCGTTGTTTTGATTTCCTTTATCCTTTTCGTTTTGTTTATCTTGCTGGTTTTCCTGCTTGTCTTTCTGCTGGTCTTTGCCTTGTTGCTCTTGGTTGTTTTGCTGGTTTTGTTTGTCTTGATTGTTTTGATTTTGTTTATTCTGGTCTTGCTGGTTTTGCTGGTTATTCTGGTTATTCTGATTCTGCTGATTCTGCTGATTCTGTTGGTTCTGTTGGTTATTCTGATTCTGTTGGTTATTCTGATTCTGTTGGTTATTCTGATTTTGCTGATTTTGCTGGTTATTTTGATTATTCTGATTCTGCTGATTCTGGTTGTCATCGCGCAGAAGTTTTTTCAATTCTTCGACAAGTTTCCCGAGATCTTGCTTTATCTTTTGAAGCTCGGGGACGGAGTTTGCGGATATTTTTGAAAGCTTATCCATTTCTTTTGCCGCCGCAGATTTCGCCGATTCGGCAGCTTTTAGATTTTTTGCCGCTTCGTTGTTTGATGGGTTGAGGAGAAGGGCGTCGGAGTATTCAGAAACGGGCTTGTCGATCATTTTGGAGAGATCTTCCCATTGTGAAACGGCTTTCCCAATAGACGCGGAAGCTTCTTCGGCGGCTTTTGAAGAAGATTCGCAAGCGGATATAGCCTGCTTTAACTTTTCCTGAAATCCGTTTTGTTTTAATGGGCTTTTTTCAAGCGCCTGTTTTTTTTCGTTTTCATCTTTAGCGGATTTCAGGGCTTTAGACTCCTCTTCAAGAAGTTTTAGGCCTTCGCCAAGAGTCTGAGTGCCGAGCGATGCTGATTGTTCCGACTGGGCAAAAACTGCTGCGGTGTTTTTTGCGACATTTTGGGGGGCGAGCATTTTAGAGCTTGCGGATTTTGCCGCCGCATAGTCCATATTGCCTATATTATAGTAAATATCGGAATGCAGTGAGAAATCTTCCGGCGAAAGCTTTGCCGCATCGAGAAAAAATTCCCTCGCCTTTTCAAAATCTCCCGCATTTTTAGCGTCTATGCCCAAGTTGAACAGGTCGCGGGAGCTGGGATCTTCAGGAATGGAATATTTTTTCTCCTGCGGCTTTTCGGCGGGAGCATCCGCTTGCGGAGTTAGCTTTTCGGCGGAAGCGTCTGCTTGCGGAGTTAACTTTCCTTCAGAGCCTGTTGCAATGGGCGCGACACCGGCTGCCTGTTGCGGGGCTTGCTGCTGGCCTTGCGCGAAGCTTTTAGGCGCGGGGATAAGTGCGAACGATAAAAATAATACTGCCACCGCTCCTCCTCGGCCCACAAAGAATTTTCGAGTTCCGGTAAGCGAGCTTAACGCTAGCAGCAATATCGCCAAGCCGAGCGGTATTTGAAACCTCTCGATTGCCAGCTGCTTCATCCTCGAAGACAATTCTTGCGTCGGGATTTTTTTTAGGCCTTCGTTGTATATTATATCCATTCCATCGGCCGTGAGCGGTTCGTAGAATCCTCCTGTTGCCTTTGCTATTTCCGTCAGAGTTTTCTCGTTTAGCCTGCTCTTTACGGGATTGCCCGATTCGTCTTTTAGAAGTGTTGTGCCGCCGGACGCGTCGCGCACGGGAATGAACTCTCCGTTCGCGCCTCCAACTCCAAGCGTGTAGATGACCACCCCGTTTTCAGCCGCTTTTTTAGCTGCGCTGAGAGCTGAATCTTCAAGCTCCTCGCCGTCGCTTATTAGCACGATTATCTTGCGATTGGAGGTTGAAGCAAAAGCTACCTCGGCTTCTTCTATGGCGGCAGATATGTTTGTGCCGCCGCGCTGTATGACGTTTGTGTCGAGCGCTTCAAGCGACATTCTAAACGCGTCGTAGTCGAGCGTCAGCGGGCATTGCAAAAACGCCTGTCCGCTGAAGGCTACTATGCCTATCTTATCTCCTTGCAATATGTTCACAAGGTCGAGCACAGATAGTTTCGCGCGCTCGAGCCTGTCGGGCTTTACGTCTTCGGCGAGCATGCTGTTAGAGGTGTCTATCGCAAATATTATGTCTATGCCGCGCGTTTTTGTCTCTTCCCAACGGTAGCCCCACTGCGGGCGCGCGAGCGCCGCAAATATAAGCATTACCGACAAGAATGCGAGGGTGTTTTTTGCGATTATCTTAGGCCGGCTAACAGTGCGCGTAAGTTCGGGCATGAGCCTTTTAGACGCGAATTTCGAGAGCATGTCGCGCCTTTTCGAGCGCGAGTAAAATGCGAGCGCTATCAGCGCTATCGCCGCAATCAAGCCGGCGTACAACCATATTGGCGAATGGAATGTCATGGTAAAGTCCTAAGTCTTGTGTTTACAAGCAGCAGTTTTAGAGCAAGAACCGCGAGTGCCGCTATCGCGAACCACGGGAAGAGTTCTTCGTAAGAGGTGAAGTTTTTCAATTTCACAGTAGTTTTTTCGAGCGCGTCTATGTCGGAGTATATATTTCGCAGCTCCGCCATGTTTTCGGCGCGGTAGAATTTGCCGCCAGTTATTTCTGAAATTTTTCTCAAAGTGCCCTCGTCGACACTGCTTCGCATATCGCCCGCGTAAACGGGCCTGTTGTAGTTGTCGCGCACGACCCTTTGGTTTTCGTCGAGGCGCGCGGTCGGGACTATGCCGCTTCTGCCGACAGCTATTGTGTAGACTTTCGTGTTGAAAGACGCCGCTACTTCGGCGGCGGCTATCGGCGTTATCTGCCCGGCGTTGTTTTCGCCGTCCGTTAGCAGTATCACCACGCGGCTCTTTGCGTTTTTAAGTTCTTTGAGCCTGTTTACGCTCATGACGAGGGCGGTCCCTATCGCCGTGCTGTTTGCGTCGATAACGCCTATGTCGACCCTCTCGAAATTTTTCCTGAGCCAGTCGTGGTTCAAGGTCATGGGCGAGACTATAAACGGATTCGACGCGAACGTTATCATGCCGATTCTGTCGTTGGGGCGCCTGTCTACAAACTCTTTTATGACCGCTTTTACGGCGTCCATGCGCGTTATTGGGGTCGCAGCGTTGGGAGAGAAATCGAGCGCCGCCATGGAGCCAGAGACGTCTATTGTAAGAACGATGTCTATGCCGCTTTCTTCGCGCTCGCTGTATCCCTTTCCGAGGCGCGGGCGCGCGAGGGCTGTAATAAGCAGGGCGAGCGCTATAAGAGTTAATAAAAATCTCCAAAATCCCGGCTTAGCCCTGTTTTTGCCAGCGGCCTCCTTCGCTATCGCAACGCTTGAAAAAATTATCGAGCCGCTCTTGCCTGAGGCTGAGCGCAATAGTGCCAGCACCGGCAGCAGCAGAAGCAGCCATAATAGATTTGGATTTGCAAAATCAAAGTTCATTTCTCGGTATCGTTTGTTTTTTCCGTTCCGTTTTTTTCATCAGTTTCCGCCGCTTCTTCGGGCTCGGCGGGTGCGGATTTTTCCAAACCGCTCTTTATATCGCAGCGGATTTTATCCGACCCCAAAAACTTCCTCGCGCATGAGGAAAGTTCGGCGCGCTCGGCCGAAGTAAATTTATCGCGGGCAAACTTTGCCATGTCGGACATGTTTAAAATTTGGGATATCAGAGCGCGCTGCTGTTTGTCGAATACTATGGATTTCGCTGCGATTTTTAAAAATTCCTGTGTCGTTTTCACTGGGGCGGGTATAGAGTGCTGACCCTCGATGTATGCCCTCACTGCAAAGCTTATTTGCGAGGCGTATTCCTTTTCGTCGAGGTCCGCGGAGTTTTGCTCGGCTGCGTCTATCGCCGCCATGGCGAGCTCGTATGGAGTTTTGGGGACGGGCTTTCTCGGCCTGAAAATTAAGTACAAGCCGGCAAGCACCGCCGCGCATAAAGCTGCAATCCAACCCCAATACTTCTCAAAAAAACCGATTCCGATTTTTCCCTTGTCAGGCGATATTTCCGGAAAAATATTTTCGTATGAAACTGTCTCAGGCTGCCGGGCCGCCGGCTGAGATGCGGGCGTCCCCATGGCAGGTATTCCCGCAGGGGGCACCACGGCCGCAGGCATTGCGGGCGCCGATGTCGATCCTGGCGCTTGCTGCCCAAAAGCCGCAATCGAAAAAATTGCGGCGGCGCAAATCCAGAAAACTTTTAACGATTTTAAAATCCTATTCATTGCCTTGCAGCCCGCCTTTCAAAAAATCTTCTCAAAGCAGAGATGTATGGTTTGTCTGTGTAAACTTCGAGCAAGTCTATATTAGACCTCGCGAGCGCCCGCTTGAATTCCCTCATGCGGGCGGCGTTTATCGCGGCATATTTGCCGCAAATGTATGAGCTGTTGGTGTCGATGGCGACTATCTCGCCTGTCTCGCCGTCTTCGAGCGTCACCACCCCAAGGCCGCGCGGCATTTCAAGCTCCCGCGGGTCGGAGAGCGAAAAGCAGACTAAGTCGTGCCTGCGGTTGGCGATGTCGAGCGCCTTAAATACGGGATCCGCCGCCTTCTCCTCAGGGTTGGGGAGTTTGCCGTCGGGCCCCTGCAAAAAGTCGCTTATTAAAACGACAATGGCCTTTCTTTTTAGCATTCTGTTTATTTCGTCGAGAGCCGCCGCTATGTCCGTGCCGCTCTTTTGCGGCCGCCACACGAGAATGTCGCGTATCAGCCTTAAAATGTGCCTGCGCCCCTTGCGCGGGGGTATGATGTGCTCGACCCCCTCGGTGAACAGAGCAAGCCCAACTTTGTCTCCGTTTCTCGCTGCGGAAAATGCGAGCGTGCTAGCGAGCTCCGCAGCAAGTTCCCTCTTAGAGAGCTCGCCGCTGCCGAACTGCCCGCTCGCCGACAAATCCACCGCTATCATCATCGTAAGCTCGCGCTCCTCGCGGTATTTTTTTACATGGGCTTTCCCGGTGCGCGCCGTGACATTCCAGTCTATGCTGCGTATTTCGTCGCCGGGCTGGTATTCGCGCGCCTCCTCAAAGTCCATGCCGCGCCCCTTGAAGATGCTGTGGTAGGCTCCCGCAAGCGCGTCGCTGACGTGCTTGTTGGTGCGGATTTCTATTTGCCGCACCTTTTTGAGCATATCTTTTAGTTTGTCGCCCATATAAGCGTTCTTTTTTTTTAGGGAACTGCCACTTTGCCGAGCACGCTTTCGACTATATTTTCACTCGAAATGTTTTCGGCCTCCGCCTCGTACGAAACTATTATCCTGTGGCGCAGCACGTCGAGCGCAACGTCCTTGACGTCTTGCGGAACGACGTATCCGCGGCCTTCGAGGAACGCGCGGGCTTTAGACGCGAGCGCAAGCGCGATTGTCGCGCGCGGGCTGGCGCCAAACTGTATCATATTTTCGAGATTTTTCAGCGAGTATTTAGCGGGTTCGCGGGTTGCGAAGACAATGTCCACTATATAGTCTTTTATCTTGTCGTCGAGGTATATCTCGTCGACAACTTCGCGCGCCGACAAAATCTGTTCCGGGTTCACCACGGTGTTTATGTTTTCGGCGACCTTTGTCTTTGCCATGAGGTCGAGTATAAGCCTCTCCTCTTTTTTATCAGGATAGCCGATTTTAAGCTTTAACATGAAACGGTCGACTTGCGCTTCGGGCAGCTGGTATGTTCCTTCCTGGTCTATCGGATTCTGCGTGGCGAGCACGAGAAACGGCTCGGGCAGGGGATAGGTCTCTCCGCCAATTGTCACCTGGCGCTCCTGCATGCCTTCGAGCAGCGCGCTCTGGACTTTCGCAGGCGCGCGGTTTATTTCGTCCGCGAGGACTATGTTTGCAAATATCGGCCCTTTTTGCGTTAAAAATTCGCCTTTTTGCTGGTTGTATATGAGCGTGCCGATTATATCGGCTGGGAGAAGGTCTGGGGTGAACTGGATTCTGCTGAACTTGGAGTCCATTGCGGAAGCCATGGTTTTGACAGCGAGCGTCTTCGCGAGCCCCGGCACGCCTTCAAGCAGCACGTGGCCGTTTGCGAGAATCCCTATCAGTAGTCTGTCTACAAGGTATTTCTGCCCTATTATAACCTTGCCTATTTCCTGTTTTAGCAAAGCGGTCCATTCGTAGGCCGATTTTACCTTGTCGTTTATTTGGCTTAGATTTGTGCTCATTTTTTTATTTAACGGTTTATATATAAAATAATATCTAATATTGGCATGTTTAATTGCCTAAAATTATGCGGCCTTGCCGCCTTATAAAAATATAAGACAAAACCCGGCGCCCAAAGTTCATTTTTTGGTTTTGTACCGAAACTCACGGGCGTTGACTCTCGACGATTCTCAAATGCTCGAAAGTTATTCTTGGGCGCATATCTCGCTCACTATTTCCTTTCGAGCCGCCGCTTGCGGCTTCGCCAAAATTTTTATCTTCTTCCATATCGGATTTATGACCAAAACTTAAAGAGTTTTCTTCAGTTAGGCCATTTTCCTCGATGTAGGCGCGCATATTGTCGGCGCTATATATGTATTTTTCGAGTTCTGCGCGCAGTTTTTCGGGGGTAAGCTTTTTTAGGGCTTCAAAGTATTTTTCTTCGTTATCGCCCTTGGCATCTTTGTCGGCCATGCTTTTGGAAGAGCCTTTTTCCTGCCCGCTTTCCGGGGCTTGCAAGGGTGTTAGCCCGCCGTCGGAACTTTCCGAATCTTTGGAAGTTTCTTCCGGGCGTTGTTTTTCGTCTCCGTCCTCAGGCTTGTCGTAGTCTTCTCCGTACGAATTCGCAGAATAGAATATTACTCCGCGCTCGCCACTTTCCTGCTTCAGTATTATTGCAAAATTTTCTATCTTGTCCAGGTGCGACCTTATGTCTGAATGCAGTCCTTGCGCAGAATTTATGCCGTAGACAAAATTCATAAATTCCGTAAGTTCGCGGGACTCAAATTCTATCTTGTCGCCGTCCTCGTACTTATTCCTGCCCAAATCGAGCTCCAGCGTGCCTATCTTAAATACTCCGACCGAATCTATGCGTCCGTCAACGGGATCGTGCTTGGGGGCAGGGGCGTCGTTCTTGCCGTCCCATGATACCCTAAAGGCTTTTGAATTCGGCTCAAATGCGGGGTCGTCAACTATCCCGAGGATTGAAATTCTTATAATTTTTTTTTCGTCGTGCTCTATATTGTTTTCTTCTGCCATTTCGGACGCTTCGACGATTGCGGCCTCGGCTATGGGTGATGGATCCGGAATTGAGTCTTTCAAAGTTCCGTTTTCGCCGCCTTCGCGCGCTTCGCCGGGTGGAGCGGGGGAATTTTCTGGTTTTTCGGTGTGTCTAAGCCGATCTTTCTTCCTTGCCTCTATTTTTTTCTCTTCTATCTGGGCGGCTGTAAAAAGTGGAAGGTCTTTTACGTGCAGGGAGAGGGATACTGTTATGATTTTATCGGTTTTCTCGTCCAATCCCACATCAATGCCGCGAGCTGTAAATGGCAGATAAGCAATGGCCCTCTCAGACTTGAATCTCGACACTGCGAGAATCTCGGAATCTGAAAATTCCTCGGATTTTGCCGCCTCAAAAATAAAAGTATCCGAGCGGTTCGCAATTAAGTCTGTTGCGCCCGCGCGTTGCCACACAGGCAACGACAAACATACTAATGCCGCGACCGCAATTCCCCCTTTCATGTTTTCAGTTTAACTAATTTTTTGCCGGCGTGTCGAGCGTTTTCGGATTTTCTGCATTTTTTTACGCAAAAAGCCGGCAAAATAGATACAGTACAATTCCAAAAAGTTACCGTACAATTCCAATATGGGTCTCGCGTGCTGTATAGACAAAAAAAATCCCCGCATTGCGGGGATTAAATAAAAAAATTTTTATGCGCTTTTTGAAAGCTTAGCCGGAGTTTCCGATTTGCGTTTAATGCGCTCGAGTCTGTGGCGGCGGCGAATCTTTCTGGCGAGTTTTACAAGGAGCTCGTCGATAGATTTATACATGTCGTCGCTCGCGACGCTTACTACCATATCGGGGCCCTGTATCTCAAGGCGGCCTTTCGCCGTAAACTCATTGTGGTGGTGCTTGTTTGGTTGGTAGGCGAGCTCGACCCTCAGCCTGATAATGCGTTCGTCGTGCACAAATAATTTTTGCATCTTATTTGTTACGCTTGCCTTTAACGCTTCGGTGAGTTCGAGGTTTTGACCCGATATGATGATTTCGTTGTCGCTCATATTTTCTTTCTTTCCTGTTTTTGTTTTGGAGGCCGCGAGCGTGGAAATTCCGCGCGCGCTCCGTTTAAATTCGCAAATTATATATCGTCTTTTCCCGCGCTGTTATTAAGCCTCCCACCTTCTCAATATCCTCGGAAAAACTGCTTTTTTTTTCAAAGAACCGTTGCCTCAACGCCTTCGGGACTCCATTTTTTTCAAAAAAAATTTTTCAAATACTTTCTTGGAAACATCGCCCCGACCGTTTATAGATTAGAAAATTTTTTTGATAACGACAAGCTTTAAATATGAAAAGTTTATCAGCCCGCGCATCTGCCGAATTGACGGCTTACGACGCAATATTTATAACTGGAGGCTCATCGGGGATAGGAGAGGCATTTTTGCGAGACGCCCTTTCCTGCGGTTCCTCCCGCGTATTCAATATATCTCGAACGCCCCCGGCGCAATCTCTGCAAAGCTTGCGGAAATTTTCGCACATACCATGCGATCTTACAGACGAGGCATCGATATTAAATCTGTTTGAGCGCCTAAAGCATGAATTTGAAGACCTCGACAAATTATGCTCGGACAAATACGCGCGCCCCCCGCGCGTGCTGCTTGTAAACAACGCGGGTTTCGGACTGTACGGCCCATTCCCCGAGCCTAATATCGGGCGCAATACGGACATGATAAGCCTTAATGTTTCGGCCCTCACGCGCCTTTGCGCTGAATTTCTGCCGATTATAAAGAGGGGAAGGGGCTCTATAATAAACATATCGAGCGTGGCGGCGTTCGAGCCTTGCCCTGTGCTTGCAGTCTATGCGGCGACAAAAGCCTATGTTAAAAGCCTGTCGCTCTCGCTCTCCTACGAATTGGGAAAATTCGGCTGTAAATGCCTATGCGTCTGCCCGGGGCCTACTTCAAGCAATTTTTACAAAACGGCGGGCTTTGACGAGCCTCCGCTTTCCTGCGGGCTGTGGAATGTGCCGGTGGATATATCGCACGCGGCTTATGCGGCGCTTGCGAAGGGAAAAGTATTGCTGGTTGTGGGGTTCCAAAATAGGCTCCTGGAATTTTTATCGCGGATTTTGCCTACGCGCTTTATGTTGACATGCTCGGGAATGATTCTCGAGCGCGTCAGGGGTGGGAGCAAATCCAAGTAATGCTGATATGATTCAACTTGAATGTTGCATTTAGAATTTTTTTGTGGTCTTGTTGCTATCTATGCTAAAATTTATAGATAAAATAAAAAATCCGAATGCAAAAAAGCACAATATTGCGCTTGGATTTATATACATTGCGGTATTTGGCGCGATGTTTATATTCTCAATTTACTGGCATTTCTTTCTTCGCGCAGAGGGTATTTAAATGAAACAATTAAAGAAAACGGCAGTCGTCGGAGCCGGAGCTTGGGGTACGGCTCTTTCCATAATACTATCCAAAAATTTTGAAGAAGTGTCGGTCTGGGCGCGCGAGGCTGAAATTGTGGATTCCGTCGCGGGGGTTCGTGAAAATTCTGTATTTTTGCCGAATATTAAAATTCCGCAAAATGTGCGCTTTTCTCAAAATCCGGGCGAAGTTCTCAAAGGCGCGCAAATGGTCGTATGGGTTGTTCCGATAAAATACCTCGCGGCAACTGCGGGGGATTTCTCTCAATTTGTGGAGGAAGGCTCGATTATGGTAAATGCCGGCAAGGGCATTGAGGTAGGTACATGGCGGAGGCCTTCGGAAATACTCGAAACGGCGATAAGGCAGGCCTCAAGCGTGGGTTCGATTATGGGGCCGAATATTGCCTACGAAGTCGCGCAGGACAAGTATGCGGAAGATATCGTAGCGCTCACTTCCCATTCGGATTCAATTATTGCCGCCAAGGCGTTTTCAACTCCCAATTTCATAGTCAGCCCATCGGACGACGTTGTAGGGGTCGAAATTGGTGCGGCCCTAAAAAACATAGTGGCTCTCGCGGCGGGGTTTTGCGACGGAATGAATCTGGGGGCAAACACAAAAGCCATTGTCATGGCGAGGGGATTTCAGGAAATTTACAGGGCGGCGGCGTCGCTCGGCGCGTGGAGCGACTCATTCATAAAAGAATCCGCAATTTTAGGGGACGTTTTGACTACCTGCATAAGCCCCGATTCACGAAACCGCACGACCGGCGAACACCTCGGCAGGGGACTTAGCGTGCCGGAGGCTTTGAAACTCTTGAAAGGAAGAGTTTGCGCGGGCTTGGAGACTATACAAATATGCAGAATGTTTGAAAAATCCAATGTAAAGCTGCCTATTATGACTGCCCTGTGCGATCTTTCGGAGGGGAAAATAGACAGGTACGAATGCCTTGCGCACATTTTGCGTAAAAATCCGTAGAGGGAGTACGCTCTCCGGTGCTCCCCGCAAATTTATGGGGGCTAATTGGGAAAACTGAAAACATTATGTGTTCAGTTTTCTTTTTTTTAGTGTATCTTGCGGGAGGCGGTTTGGCTCAAAGAAGCGAAAAGCTTGCGCGCCAAATTCGGATTGGTTTTATTTTTTTGCAGTGTGTCTTATATTTTGGCGCTGGGAAACTTTGCGCATTAAACTTTTCTTCCGCATTAGCTTTCTAAGTGAATTTCCCCAGCGGGCGCGGCTTTGCGGGTGTTTTTTTCGATGAATTTTTTACGTCTATAGCGAGAAATTTTTTATTTAGGCGGTGTGCGGCTATCGGCGGGCATTGCGCTAATTGGCGCAAGCGCGGCAGTTTTATATAAAGCTGTTATTTTTTTAGCATTGAGTTCAGCAAAAAATAAGGCGCGGAATGCCGCGCCTTATTTGCGCCGGATAATCCGGCTATTTTTTATGGGCAGTGTTAGAAAATGTAGCCTACGCCGCCGCCAGTCCATACAAAATTATCCGGGCCCATATTTACGTTGTCCGGGCCGATTTTTCCGTCGTTGTTGCATGCCCAGCCGACCCCTACAAAAAATCTCCAAGATTTTCTCTCGTAAACAAGGTTGCTCTCGGCCTGTATGTACCCATAGGAATTGCGCCAGTAGTTTCCGTTTGACAGCCGCGCTTCCCCCGAAAACCTGTTGGCGTGGACATACCCGAATATTATCTGGGACTGAATTGAAAGCCCTTTTATTGCTGTAAGCTCTTCAAGGCTTATAACAGGGTTGAATCCGCCTTGGAATTTTAGCGAATCGTACGTCGGGTCGTAGCCTACATATACGAACGGGCAAAGGAAGATTTTGTCTGATGTAAATCCGGCGTAGACATCGCCGCGCCAATTTTCGCCTCCAATACCCACAAGGCCGGGTCCGGCAACTTTTTTTGTCGTGTAGATTATATTTCCGCCGAGGTCTAAATCGACATATTTTGTAAGGTTGTACTTCCAGCCTCCGAAGAATACAGCTTGTTGGGCGTAATAATACAAATCCATATACCCGTCGCCGCCAAAGAAAGCTCCCCTGTCGGTGAGCGACGCGACCGGCGTAAACTCTCCGACTCTCCGGCCCTCCATGACGGACGCAGAATAAGCCTCTATTTGAAATACTGTACGGCGCGGCTGGTTGGCTCCGATTATCTCGTCGCCGTCAAAAGTCGTAAATACATTCCATGTGTGCGGATTTATGTCGTAAAATTCCGCGGACTCCGGAAGCGGTTTTATTCCATATTTAGGAGATTCGCCGAAAGCCGTAATTCGCGCCTGCAATGTTGCAGCCGAGATTATTCCGGCAAAAAAAAGTAAAGAAATTTTTTTCATTTGCCTTAGACGATATTTTTTTATCTGCGCCAATGGAAGCATATTTTTTATAAAAAAGCCGTTTAAAGGCGTTAAAAAAGAATTGCGCGCGGGCAAGCTTTTTGAAAAATTATCGGGATATGATTCGCAGAGTATTTGTTGAAGACAAGAACGGACATTGCGCGGGTGCGCTACTAAACGATTTGAAGGGCAATTTAAACCTAAAAAAGCTCGAATCGGTAAGGGTGCTGCAGCGCTACGATATCGAGGGGCTCGACGACGAAGTTTACGGGCGCGTAAAAAACCTAATTTTCTGCGAGGCGCCTGTTGAAAATTTATACGAGACCGAATTCCCGATGGACTCCGCAGAGACGGCGTTCGCCATAGAATATCTGCCGGGACAATTCGACCAACGCGCAGACTCCGCCGAGCAATGCGTGCAGATAGTTGCCTTTAAGCGCCCGAAAGTAGCATGCGCGCGGGTATACGTGTTAAAGGGCTCGCTTTCGGAATCCGAAATATCGGCGGTTAAAAACTATTTAATAAACTCGGTCGACAGCCGCGAAGCCGACATGAAAATGCCCGAATCGCTCGAGCGCAAAACGAACCCGGCGCGCGACGTCCAAAAAATAGACGGATTTATATCTATGCAGCCCGCGCAGATAGCGGAGCTGCACAAAAAAATGTCGCTTGCGATGTCGGTCGACGACCTTGAATTTTGCCGAAAATATTTTGCTGAAACAGAACGCCGCGACCCCACCATTACGGAAATAAGGGTTCTCGACACTTATTGGAGCGACCATTGCCGCCACACGACTTTCCTGACGCGCCTTGAAAGCGTCAAAATTGACGAAGGAAGGTACGCGGGGGCTATGGAAAAATCTTGGAAATCGTATCTAAAATCGCGCGAGATTCTAGGTCTAGATAAGAAAGGCAAGCCGATATGCCTAATGGACGTCGCGCTAATCGGAATGCGGCGCCTTCGTGCGGACGGGAAGCTCGACGATCTCGAAGTCAGCGAGGAAATAAACGCGGCGAGCATAGTGGTGAATGTGGATATAGACGGCAGGCCCGAGGAATGGCTTGTAATGTTTAAAAACGAAACCCATAACCACCCGACAGAAATTGAGCCCTTTGGCGGCGCGGCGACATGCCTTGGGGGCGCAATCCGCGATCCTCTTTCCGGGCGCAGCTATGTCTACCAGGCTATGCGCGTTACTGGCGCGGGAGATCCGCGGACGCCGTTCTCTGAGACTTTGCCCGGAAAGCTTCCTCAGAAGAAAATCGTAATCGGCGCTGCCAACGGTTACAGCAGCTACGGAAACCAAATCGGGCTTGCGACAGGGCAGGTGACAGAAATTTACAATCCCGGGTACATCGCAAAGCGCATGGAAATTGGCGCGGTTGTCGCGGCGGCTCCGCGCGATATGGTTGTCAGGGGAACCCCGGAAAAGGGCGATGTAATACTTCTCGTGGGAGGTCGGACAGGCAGAGACGGAATCGGCGGTGCGACCGGCTCTTCAAAGGACCATACTGAACATGCACTCGAAAATTCCGCGGAAGTTCAAAAGGGCGACGCCCCCATGGAAAGAAAATTGCAGCGCCTCTTCCGAAATCCGGCGGCAAGCAGACTGATAAAGCGCTGCAACGACTTCGGCGCTGGCGGAGTTTCTGTCGCGATAGGGGAGCTCGCGCCGTCGCTTGAAATAAACCTCGACGCCGTTCCTAAAAAATATGCGGGTCTCGACGGAACTGAACTTGCTATTTCGGAATCGCAAGAGCGAATGGCGGTGGTGGTTTCGAGCTCCGATGTCAGAGCATACAAAAAATATGCGGAAGAGGAAAATCTCGAATGCACGGAAGTTGCGGTAGTCACCGACACCGGAAGGCTCGTTATGAAATGGAGGGGCGGGGACATTGTAAATTTGTCACGCGCATTCTTAGATACAAACGGCGTGACGGCGACAGCTTCCGCAGAAATAGTATCCCCTTCGGATAACTCTCCGCTTGCGGCTCCGTCAAACCGAGCCTCGGGAAACGCCGAGTCTTGGAAAGAAGCTCTTTCAAATTTAAACAGCTGCTGCCAGCGCGGGCTTGTCGAGAGGTTTGACTCTTCAATTGGAGCATCCGCAGTGCTGCACCCGTATGGCGGAAAAAACCTCGCGACTCCGCCCAACGCAATGTGCTCAAAAATACCGCTTTTGAAGGGCGACACAAAAACCGGAACTCTCTTTGCATTCGGTTTCAATCCGGATATTTCTATTTGGAGCCCTTACCACGGGGCTATGTATGCAGTGCTTGAATCCTTCGCAAAAATCGCGGCGTCCGGCGGAGATGTCACCCGCATAAGGCTGACATTTCAAGAGTATTTTGAGAAACTCCGCAAGGATCCCAAGCGCTGGGGCAAGCCACTCGCGGCACTGCTTGGCGCATACGAGGCGCAGATGGGGCTCGGCGCGGCCGCCATTGGCGGTAAAGACTCGATGTCGGGCTCCTTCAACAATATTGACGTGCCGCCGACTCTCGTAAGCTTTGCGATAGTTCCGTGCAATGTGGAAAATGTGATTTCTCCGGAATTTAAAAAGGCGGGGTCAAGGGTTGCGATAATCGAAATAGACAGGGACGATTCCCTCGCGCCGGTATGGTCGGACGCGCTAAAAAAATACTCGGCCCTATTCGGCGCAATAAAGAAAGGTGAAATTCTCTCGGCGCAGGTAGTAGGGGTGGGCGGCATCGCGGCGGCTGTCTCAAAAATGTGTTTCGGCAACTCCATAGGATTTTCGCTCGATAAAAACTACGGCGGCGATATTTTCGCGCTGAATGAGGGCGCGATAGTTGTAGAGCTGGCCGACAGCGCACAGGCTTCGGAAATCTTTGCAAAGCTTGTCGGGGAAACGGTCGATAGCGGCAAGATTTTCGCTGGAGGAAGCTCCATTGAATTGTCGGAGCTTTACAGCGCGTGGACAAAGCCGCTTGAGGGCATTTTTGCGACCCTCGCGGAGCCATCGCAGAAAGGGGAACTGCTGAAACCCTCTTACAAATTGCGCGCCCCGAATCTCGCACGCTCAAAGGTTGCCCGCCCCAAAGTTTTCATACCGGTATTTCCGGGGACAAACTGCGAGTACGATACTGCGCGCGCATTTGAATCTGCGGGGGCAATTGCCGACACTTTCGTTTTCAATAATCTTTCGGACGAAAAAGTTGCCGAGTCGATAGCGGAGATGAAACGGCGCATTGACGCTGCCCAAATTCTTATGATTCCAGGCGGATTCAGTGCGGGCGACGAGCCGGCGGGTTCGGGAAAATTCATAGCGGCAGTGTTTAGAAACCCGGCGCTTGCGGATGCGGTGATGTCGCTTCTCAAAGACCGCAAGGGCTTGGTTTTAGGCATATGCAACGGCTTCCAGGCGCTTATAAAATTGGGTCTTGTGCCGTTTGGCGAAGTTAGGGAGCTTGGTCCCGATAGCCCGACTCTCACGTACAACAATATTTCCCGCCACGTATCAACCTACGTCAGGACAAGGGTCGCGAGCGTACTTTCGCCATGGCTTTCGCAGTGCGAAGTCGGTGACGAGCACGCAATACCTGTTTCCCACGGCGAGGGCAAATTCATTGCCCCCGAGAGCGTCATTCAAAAACTTGCAGCTAACGGGCAAATCGCGACGCAGTACGTCGATGCCAAAGGCGAGCCGTGCTCTTGCATACCGTTTAATCCCAACGGCTCGCTGCATGCAATTGAGGGCATTACAAGCCCGGACGGCCTTGTTTTCGGCAAAATGGGGCATAGCGAGAGGTTTGGAACCAATGTAGGAAAAAATATTGCCGGGAATAAAATACAGCCGATATTCTCGTCGGGAGTTTCCTATTTTAGATAATGGCTTTAATGCTTAAAAATTGCGCGGGAAACGCTCCCGCGCTTTTTTTGTACCGTTGCGTCTGCATTGGAGACGCACTTATCAAACCTTAAAAGAGTTGTAGCTCTGGATAAAAGTATGGCGCAATTAGTGTCAATCAGCCAAAGAAGGCATAAAAAAAGCCGCTTAAAAGCGGCTTTAAATTTTTTATCAATAAAAACTATTCTGCAGCGAGCACTGAAACTTTCCTGTGCGCTCCGTCCCACTTTACGGTTCCGTCAACGAGGGCAAAGAGGGTGTAATCTCTTCCCATTCCGACGTTCTTTCCGGGGTGGATTTTCGTGCCGCACTGGCGGAGTATTATATTGCCGGCCAAAACGTATTCGTCGCCGTATTTTTTGACGCCGCGACGCTGCGCGTTGGAATCGCGCCCGTTTCTTGAAGTACCCTGTCCTTTTTTATGTGCCATGTGGTGGATCCTTTCTTATTACGCCTTTATGGATTCGACTTTTATGACGGAAAGCTCCTGGCGATGCCCGCGCTTGCGTTCATAGCGCTTCCTGCGGTGCTTTTTGATTATTACCACTTTCTTCCCGCGCTTGTTTTCGAGAATCTTGGCCGAAACGCTCGCGCCGTCCACATACGGAGCTCCAAATTTGGCGGCTTCTCCGTCACCGACCATAAGCACTTCCTTGATTTCAACTGTGTCTCCGGCGTTCGTACCCGCAAAGCGGTTTACGAAAAGAATGTCGCCTTCTTTTACGGTCAGCTGTTTCCCTTGAATTTTGATTGTAGCTTTCATTGTGTTTAAATTGTCAAAAAGCGAACAAATAAACGCTTATTTTATTAGCTTGCAAGTTTATTTTTAGGTATCTTCCTAAAAAAGTAATTTTGTGATTTATTCCATAAAAAATTTTTTATGCAAGCTCTTTATTGATTTTTTTCAAATTTCGTGGCAAATATTTTTGCAAAAAATGTATTTAATATCGGAAGAGTTGGTTTTGGCGATGCTTTCGGATTCTGGATTTAGCGTCCTCGACTCCGACGATGATTCGCTGTCGAAGTCGTACGCTGCAGCGGCTGCAGCCGATATTCTGCTAAGTGGCGCCGCAAAATCCAACGGGGTATGTATATCGCCGTGCGGTGGAGCCTCGCCGCAGGCTTTGCCCGAAAAATTCGCGTCTTTCATTGAAAAAGATTCTACCGTTCCCGGCGCCCTCCGCCTTCTTGAAAAAAATGCAGGCGCGATAGAATCCCTTTGCATAAAAAGCCTCTTGGAAAAAAAATCCATAAAATTGGCGAAGACATTTGTTTTTTGGGGAAGGGAAGTCCTAAAAGCTGTTGACAAAGACGCACCAAAGGAGCTTAGGCAAAAAATATGCCTGGCGCTCGCCTCAACTCCGGACAAATGCCCGGATAGGATTGCCGGCGCGATATGGGCGCTCTCGCGGGGGAATCTCGCAAGGGTAGCGTTATCGCGGGGGCAGCTAAAAAAATATCGCTTGGCTTTTTCGGAAATTGCCGCGAATTTTGAAAAAAATTTTTTAATCGCAGGCAATGCCGCGCCTCCGCTTTCAGATTAGTTTTTTTTAGCCTCTTTTAGTAAACTTGATTGGCGGCCAACCAAAAACGACGCGGCGGCCGTTTTTTTTCGCCGCCATGCCGATCTTATTCCGCCAAATACAAGTCTGCGCAAAATGCGACTTTTTTTTCTTTTTTTTTGAAAGCAAAGTCTTTTTATGCAACTGCTTCAGCATAGGCATAGACGATGCGCGCGCACTTTTTATACCCCGCGATTAAAAGCAGGGGGGGCAGGCGCGTTTGCGCGGCTTAATAATTCTGATAAACATCTATAAGATACCGGGCGCAATGAGCAGAAATTGCGGAGATTTTATACTCTTGGGAAATTTTTTTAACGTTTTTTACAAAAAAAATTTTCCATACTCTGTAATTTTTTATTTCAAAAAAGCGTTTTTAAGTTTTCAGCTTTATTAGCGGATTTCGGCTATTCCGAATTCTTTTGCATGGAAATTTTTTTATTAGGAATCTTTTTGGGGATAATTTTCAAAAAGACATAAAACGGGCGCTAAACGCGAATAAAAAAATATCAGCGCTTAAATTCCAAAATGCCTATTGCGGAGGAGTCGGGCGCAATGCCAATGCCCGTTTTGCCGGTAAAATAATTAGATTTCAGTTTAACGTCGCGGGCGGCGGAATGGCTTCTGTTATCTTTCACAAAGCGGGTAGGGGCGTGCCACTGGAATGCAGCGCAAATAAGAAGCATTGCGGCTGATGCGAGCACGGCTGCTGCGGCCCATTCGGCATGCGCGTTGAAATCGCTTTTTTTCTTCACAGGGTTTAGTGGATTTGGAATACCGTCCAATTTTTGAAGCGAGGGTTCGCGCCCGTATATTTTGCATGTCGCGGCGTAGATTTTACATTCACGATAAAATATCCGAGCCATTTCGCGGTCTTGCATTATGCATTTTGAAAGCGCGATTTTTTCTTCGGGCGTAGCTTCGTTGTCTAGATATGCCGAAACAAGCTCTTCAAACTTCTCCTTGGAAATCTTCACAATAAAAATCCCGCAAAGTTAACTTCTCTTTTCAAGCTCGATTCTCAAAAATTCCCTCGCGCGCGATAGCCTGCTTTTGACTGTTCCTACGCTTATGCAGAGGCGCTCGGATATTTCTTCATAGCTTAAATCTTCTGCCACCCTCAGCCTTATTACTTCGGAATATTTGGGGGGAAGTGCTGCCATCGCGGCAGGGATTCCTGTGATGAATTCGCTTGATTCCGCCTCCTCTGCGGGGGTGTCGTCCTCGCCCGGTATGATGTCGCAAAACCTAACGTCCTCGTTTTCGGCGATTGGGGAGTCCAGCGACACCGACTGCGAACGTTTCCGCCTCCACCAATACCAATGTTTGTTTCTGGCAAGGTTGGTTGCAATATGGTATAGCCAAGTTGATATGGAGCAGTCGCCCCTGAAATTGCAGATGCTTTTTCTTGCTCGCAAAAAAGTGTCTTGGGCGACTTCTTCGGCGTCTTGGCGGTTGCCGAGCAGCCCGTTTGCCCTGTTGTATATCTTTTCCCAATGCGACTGAACCAGCTCATTGAAGGCGCAATCGTCACCGCTTTTAAGTTTGCTTAATGTTTTATCGGGATTTCTGTGGGCGCCCGTTGCGGTATTTATATATAGCACCTTTCTATTGTTATATTCAATTTTTAGACATGAACTATTTTGTTATGTTCCATCTTTTCTTATTAGTAATTTTTTGTTTAGTTAATTAATGTATAATAACTATTTTATTTTTACATTATACCTATTTTTTTAAAAAATAAAAGAAAATAATTTTATTAAATAAATATAGAAAAATATTTTTGATAATTTTTTATGATTGCAGGGGGAAGGGCTAATTTTATAAAAAAAAGTTTGCACAAACGCCCGTTTTTACTTGAAATAAACAAAAAGTGTGAATGAGTTATGTTTAGTTTTGGCAAGTCATCAAAAAATTTTCTGGCGCTGGTGGATTGCGCCGACGCTTCTTACAGTGTTGCATCAAAATTTCCCGCATTAATAGGCGGGCAAGAAGATTGCTCTTTAAAAATAGATGGGGCTGATTTTAAATTTGAAGTCTCGGCGGAAAAATCGGGCGGATTGACTGCAAAACTCCTTGAGCGTGGAACACTGCTTGTTAACGGCATTGAGCCTACGGACTCATTTGATGTAGACGCGGTGTGTACACTACAATTTGGAGAGCGCCTTTTCTATCTAATTTCCGATAAAGACGCTTTCGAGCGCGCCAAGCGCATGGACGTGTCAAAATGGCTCGTTTTCTATGCCGAAAACGGCAGGATTGAGGACGAAGTCCCGTTCGGAAGAATAAAATCTTCCGTATTAAACAGAGGCTTGGACGGAACGGGCATCGCCATCTGCCCTAAGGGTTTTGAAACGGGCTTCATGTTTTCAAGCGTCTTCAAAACGGGAAACGCGTCTGAGACCTTGTCTGTGCCGCTTTTGCCTGAATCCGCGCAAGCTGTGACCTGCCCGCTTTGCTGGTTGAAATTCGATGTCGGCGACGCAATGAGCATAGCCGTCCACGAAAGCCTGCGCGGCGACCCAATCCTTGGCAGCGATGAAATGTTGCGATTTCTCCCGACCTCATTTAACGAGGACGGAGTGCCGCTCGACCCCGCTGGAATGCCCGCGCCAGATGTCGCATGCCCGCACTGCCGCAGGCGCTTGCCCCCCGGATACCTCGAGCTCGACAACAGAATTTTCTCGATAGTTGGCGCGCCGAGCGCTGGAAAATCGTACTATTTGAGCGTCCTAATCAAAGAGCTTCAAGGTTCGCTTTACCGCAATTTCGGGATAACCTTAAAAGACTTGGACCCGTCTGGAAACGTCCTCCTAACCCAGATGAAAAACCGCCTATTCTCCGCAAAACGCCCGGAGGACGCAATTCTTGCGAAAACTGCCCTCGAAGGCGCAATGTACGAGCGCTATCCGAGATTCGGCAAAATGGTGGCTCTCCCCAAGCCGTTCACATATTCCCTATCGGAGGACGGCAAGCCCGAAACTTCGATTATTTTTTACGACAACGCAGGCGAACATTTTGAGCCTGGACTCGACATCGAAGAATCTCCGGGGGCGATGCATGTGGCGAGCTCCTCGGCGATATTCTTCCTATTCGACCCGGTCTCCAACCGCAATTTTAAGCGTCTAATCGGCCAGCATCCCGACCCTCAGCTAAATATTGGAGGGCGAATCGACCAGCAGGATACGATATTGTCCGAAATGGAAGTAAGAATTAAAAGGATTCTGTCGGTTGAGCCCTCCAAGCGCATCGATACTCCCATCGCAATAATTTTGGGAAAATGCGATATCTGGCGCAATATCTTGAAGGAAAATCTCGAAAACCCAATAAAAGACGGGTATCTCGACCTATCCATCGTGGATTCAAACAGCGAAAAATTGCGGCGCTTTATGCTGTCGATTGACCCGTCCATTCCGTCGGGAGCGCAGACAATCTCTTCAAACGTAAGATTTTTTGCGCTTAGCGCGCTCGGGCATTCCCCCGAAATGCTTACACTCGGAGAGTGCGCCGGGAAAATCGCGCCCATACCGGAAAAACTCAATCCGATAGACGTGGATATCCCGACGATTTGGGCATTGTCGCAAACGACAAATTTGATACCAACGCGTTGAAATGGCATATCAACTGATATTTACAAGTTCGCCCGTTTCACTAACAACGGGCAGAACAGGATTCTCGACTGTTGCGCGGACTTCGGAAATGCCGGAGAAGCTGGCGGCGGCTGTCGAGAGGTGCAGCGTATATGAGGCTGCGCGAGGGGTCGTATATTCGCACCGCATATTGTCGGTCGGCTCGCAGAAATGGCATTTGCTTTCTAAGATTAAAGACGCGGGGGTCGACTATACAAACCGCAACAATTTTCTCGCCCACCATTTGATTTTGTCGCCAGAGGAGGCTGTCCGGCTAAATTCCAATCCCGCTGAAATACTCCTATTTTGGGGAGGGTGGCTTGATTCTTGGAGCGGCGAACCGCGCTACATCGAGCCTCCAAAAGGCCTATCTGAAATCGGAGAAAAAGCGGAATTGCCGGCGCGGGAATGGGAAAAAATATTTTCCGATGCCGGGAAAGCCGCGCTGCTTGGGGCGTCTGCTGTAAAAATTAAGGCAGAGATTTCTTCGGCGGAAACGCTTTTGAGGCTTTATGCGGAAAGCTTGAGGCTATTTATAAATCCTGGACAGTCATGGGATATATCGTTTACTACGCATTTTAACGCGTCTGAAAACCCGCGCGATTTTATATGGCGCGCGGGCTGCGGGTCAGAATTTCAGGGCGAGATAGACGTCGAAAAACGGATTTGCCCGCCAGCACCGGACAACAGATCCGCAGAATATGCGCGCACCGGAATAATGAACAACCGCGAAAAATTCAATTTGAAAGTTTCGGGGCCGGACTTTGGAAAGCGCAAATTCAATGTGGTTGCCGATACCGACGAGGGCCAGCCTCTATTGGGGTGGAAAACTATTATTGCAATCTCCTGCGCAGTGGCTGTTCTTGCTGTTGTGGCTGTTTTCGCGTTTTTTGGGGATTCCGGCAGCGGGAAAAAAGACGCAGCGCGCGAAGTTCACGCGCTTGTGCCCATAAAAAAAGCGCCCGCGCTTGAAAAATCGGAAATGACGCTCTCGGAAACGCGCGACGCCGTAAGGCTTGAAATCGAAAACGGGAATTTTCAAAAAGCGCTATTGATTTGGGACGATTCCACACATTCAAAAAACGACCCGTCATACCGCAAAAAAATATTGAGCGACATAGGGCATAGGGCAGATTCCCTCATGGATTTTTCGGAAAAGGTCTTTTCTCTCGAATCAGCATCGCAGGAGGACTATTCCAAGGCAATTTCAAACGTTTTTACAGCGCGCAGGGCGTTGGATATTGCAGGCGTGCCGCGCATCGAAGAACGCATGAAAACATGGAAAACTTTAAACGACAAAATAAAAAAATAAATGACTCCGCAGCTTTTAATAGTTAAAATACAATCCATACTCGGAGGTTCCTCCACCGCCGGCGAACAACAAAAGAGAGCCATTGCGGCAGAATACTGCCGCATGTGCGCGGCCGCAAATGAGCAGCTTGAAAGAGTAGTCGCTCTAATACGTGCTGGCAGGGAATACCCGGCGCTTCAAGTCGCGGAATCGTGCGGGTTATTGGACTCCCTGAATGCGCTTGTATTCCCCGAGCTCCCGCAATGGCGCGATATTTGCGCGTCGGAAGATTATCCAGTGCCGCCGCCGTTCGACGAAGAGAGAATTGGGCTTGTGCAGTCGCTGTATTCAAAGGGGATTACGCAAACGCACCCGCTTTACAGGGACTTCCGCAGGGCAATGCGCTTGCGCGACTATCCAAAGGCCCTCTCTGTCATAAGAACCATTGTTAAAATAAACTCCTACGACGCAGAGGCCGCTCGCGAGTGCGAAAAACTCCGCAAAAAAGTTGCACAAAGCCTAATAGCGCCGCTCGATGCCGCTCTCAACGCAAACGACGACGATAAAATCCTGTCTATCTGTGCCCAATTGGATCCCGACTCCGACGCCGTCATGAAAAGCTCCGTATGGGAGCGCGCGCAAAAAATAAGGAAATCCCTCGAAGAAAAGCGCAACGCAAAAAAGAAGTCTGAAATATTAAAAAAACTCTCTTTAATAAATCCGTCAGAAGAGTGGGAGGAGACTATTTCACTTTTGTCGGAACTGAGCCTTTTCTTGAACGAGGATGATTTATCGGAAAGCGAAAGGCAGATAGTTGAAAAATGTCTTTCGGAATCCGAGAAAAAACATTCGGAGAAGCTTGCCGCTGAAAAGGCCGCGCGCGCCCGTAACCAGATATTGATAGAGCTTGAACACCCTTCGGGCGGATCTTCCTCCGCAAATCTCAAAAAACTTACCGCCCTGAAATCCGACGCCGCGGGCAAATTGGACGAAGAAACTTCAAAGCGCCTCGACGAGCGCATCCTGAAGCTCCGCAAGTCTGCGTTTAGATCGACAGTGGCGACTATCGTAATTTCCGCCGCAGTCTTGGGTATTGCCGCCGGAATATCGTACAAACTTTACACTTCTTGGAAGCAAAACCAGAGGCTTACAGCAGCAGATTCTTTTATTGCCTCCATAGAACAACTCGATTCGCCAACGTCAAAATTGGAGGCTGTCGAAAAATTCGGCATGGAAAATCCGGATCTTGCGGATTCGCCGAGATACTCTACGCGGCTTACTAAAATAATAGATTCCGCAAATGCCGAGGCCACGGAAAATGCAAGAATTGCCAAAGCATTGGACTCCCTCGAAAAAATCGACTTTAACACTGCAAAGTCTTCAGACTTTGACGACGCCGCCGCGGTTTCGGGAAGCCTATCTACTGATATTGCCGTCCTCGATTCCATAAAGCGCTCTGAATTTAAAGAGAGGCTTGATGCGTTTGTCAAAAAACTAAATTCCGCCACGCAGAGCAGGAAAATCGCGCTCGGCGACCGCACGCGGGAATTGCTTGAAGAGTATGAAAAAATTCTTGCGGACTACGAGGGTTTTGAGTCTGAACTGCCGGTTCTGGTTTCCCGCGAAGAAAAAGTATTAAAAGAGCTGCGCCCGATAATGTCGGATGCATCAAAAAATTTCAGGCCGCACAATATAGATTCAGACAGATTTGAAGAAATAACCTCCAAAATATCCACTGCGCGCTCCAAATACGAAAAATTCGGCATATTGCGAGAGGCGTTGTTGTCTTCAAAAGATACTTACGATTACCTTGCGGCTCTCGATATGCTTGCGGTTGACGGAACCGTACCCGCGGAATTCTCGCGGAAACTGTCGCCAATCGCGGAGCTCAGACGAGAGATTAAAACAGGGCAGGCGGTGGAATTCGCCGATTTGGACGCAATAGCAAACCTTCCCGATGCCTTTTCGGCGCCAAAAGCGGTATTGCCCGAAAGCAAAACTCTGACGAGCCTGCATAGATATACAACTGAATCCGGCTCGCCCGTCTATACAATCGCCCCGGTTTCGGAGCGTACGCAAAAATGGAGCGGAGGGTACACCACGGTGCAGGAGGCGAAAGAAATTTCCCTCGGCGGAAATATCACCTCCACCCGCTATATGAAAAGCAAGACGAGCGGCCGCGAGCCTGTTGGCGACTTATTGACCGGCGGGGCGTTGACATCGGAGTCTCTCGTGGGGGGAAGTTTTCAAAACGGCGGCGTCAAAGTCGCTCTTGGATGCGCTTGCAATGATAGCAAATTCTAACGTAAACCCTGCGTACAAAGCCTATCTTGAAAAAATCATAATTGAAAAATTGAAGGCAAAACCGGTTGAGACGGGCTTCGCGTATTCGCCGAGCGCCAAGGCGCATGCCGAGAAGGTTCTAAAAAACACCTCCGGAATGTTCGACTACTCCTGGATTTTTGAAAAGGACTCCAAACTCAAATACCTGAAATCCGAGTTGTATTCAAAAGTATTGCCCGATTTTGAGCGGGAAGCGCATGTTTTCGCAAAAGCTGTTGAAATTGCGGAATCTTCGCCCCTTGAACTCGTTGGCATAGTGCTCGAAAACGGAAAAGTACGGTTTTTTAAGGAGCCCAAAGGGGCATTGTGGGGGGTATCAAAAAAAGGCTTCGGACGCATTGCCTCAAAAAGCGATGCAATTGCGCTCAGCCCGATTTTTTCAGAGACTCTCTCCTCCAAGGAGATTATCTCCAAGGCGGAGGAAAAATAAATGGCTAACTTCTATATAAAATGGAAGGGCGATGTAAGCGGGCCGTTTTCCAATTCTGAAATTTTAGAAATGTTAAATACGGGGAAAATAGGCTTGTTGCACGAAATCCGCGAAGAAAATTCGAAATGTTGGCAGTTTTTAAAAGATTTTGACATTTCCAAAGCAGAAAATGCACCCCAAAAGAAATCGGATTCAGATATGATGTACGCCGCTTTTTTCCTCGGAGGGGCTTCTTTTCTTCACCCTATAATATATCTCTTGGCTACAATATTTGATGGATATATTTTTTTTAGAGCACGCGCACGTAAAAAAACACCGCCAGAATGGATAAGACTGGCCATCCTAATAACCGCTGTTTCCGGATTGGCGGGAATTATATTTTACAAAAATATATATCCAGTGCTGGAAGGCAGATGATTATTCTAAAAGCGGGAAATAGGTTGCAAAAAATATCTTTTGTGGGATAATACCCTAAAATGAGAAAAATCCTTTTCGTCGTAAACAAGACAAAGCAGAAGGCGCAGGAAATAGCCGAAAGGCTGTCAAATATCGCGCTGAAAGCCGGTATGGAAATAGAGCTCTGCTCGGATTTCCCCGTTCCTGAGTCGGCATTTGCCGGCGCGGATATCTGCTGCGTTGTTGGCGGCGACGGAACTATCCTTTCGTGCGTCAATGCGGTCGCTGATTGCGGAATCCCGATTTTCGGCATTAACCTTGGCAAGCTCGGATTTCTTGCACATTACAGCGATTCCATCGATGACGAATCCTTTTTGACTCTCGCAATGGGTGAGGGAAGGTTTCTCGAACGCGAACTCCTCGAAGCGAAGGTGGACGGGCACTCTTTCGTTGCGCTGAACGATTTTGCCGTAAAAACTTCCGGAGCTGCAACGGCATCGGGATTGAGCGTAAATGCGGATGGGGAATTTATTGCTGACTACCTTGGCGACGGCCTGATTTTTTCCACTCCCACCGGATCTACCGCCTACAATTTGTCCGCCGGGGGGCCTCTCGTGCACCCCAAGGCAAAAGTTTTTGTGATGACGCCTATTTGCCCGCACACGCTCTCAAATAGAAGCCTCGTTTACGACGCCTCTGCTAAAATTAAGATTTCATGCATATCGGGAGATTGCGTTTTCGTTTCTGACGGAAGAATTGTTGCAAACTTTCCGCGTGGGGCGCATGCGGACATTTTTATATCGTCAAAAACCGTAAAATTTTCCCGCCTACACGGGCATTCACATTTCAGTATTTTGCGCTCAAAACTCGGATGGGCTGAGGACCCGCGGCACTCAAAAATATGAATTCCACAAAAATAGACGATTCCCCAACGGGCGGGACGCCGGAAAATGAGGCGCTTATAAAAAAGTTGCGCGCGAGGGATAAAGCGGCTTATTTTATTTCTTATGCGTCGGTTGTCTTGGTGCTCGCATGCGGAGTTTGCCTTTTTATAGGAACCGATTCTTTTCAGCTAATACGAAGATTTTCGGAAACAGCTTTGGGGAAGTCTGTTGCAATTGATGCTTTTTTGCTTATTTTTTTTATTTTTGGAATGCCTCAATGGGGAATACTTAGGTTTAAGGCGTGGGCTTGTGCCGGAGGGGCCGCATATATAGCGTACTCGCTTCCGGAATTTGCCCAGCAGTCATGGGCTTTTTGCGCGGCTTCAACGCTGCTTGGGGCGTGCACCCTTCGCAAGGGCCCCATCATTTCCTCAATTATAGGTGTTGCGGCTTTGCTATCGTGCGCATTATTCTATAAGATATATTAACTTAAAAAATATGGATTCACCTAAGAAAAATTCGCTGTTTTTTACTGTAAAAAATTTTCTGACCACAAGTATTTGGGATCCCTCTTACTCAGAAAAAAAAGGACTGGCAGGTTTCGGAATTGTTCTATTGAGAATAATTGCCACAACGATAAACGGTATTCTCAAAAACCGCGTCTTCGTGCAGGCGTCGTCGCTATCGTACGCTACGCTGCTTGCAATAGGTCCGATTCTCGCGATAACAATTCTATTTTCAGGCATATTTTTTAGGGATAAAGGAGAAAAATTTATCTACGGGAAAATTCTCGACGCAGCAACTTTTGTGATGCCGGCGGTCGCGGAGATGATGCCACCTGCCAATACCGATTCCGGAAACGTCTCAAAAATCAATCCCGTTGTTTTTAAGTTTATAAACAATATCTCAAAGGGAAGCGTTTCTGGCGGCGCAATCGGGGTTGCTACGATGCTCGTCACATGCCTGCTCTTATGCAAAAATATGGAAAGCTCCATCAATTTGATTTGGGGCGCGCGCAAAGGGCGAAAATGGGTGGACCGAATTGTCTTCTACTTCTCAATGATTTTCTTCGGTTCTGTCGGCACAATTTTTGGAATGACATTTTTGGCAACCTCCCAGCTGTCGTCATTTGTGGGCGGAATTCCGATAATATCGGATTACGCCTCTTGGATAACGTATTTGATAGGCATGGCGGTCATGACAGTCGTTCTGGCTTCGTTCTATAAATTCTTTCCGTGCGCGCGCGTAAAATGGAAGGCGGCGCTCGTGGGAGGATTTATCATAATGCTGATGCTGATGCTAAACAACAAACTGTCTTTTATATATATCGGATACATTGTTAAGCAGCAAAACCTTTACGGGTATCTCGCAATAGTGGCTGTGGCGATGTTTAGCCTATACATATTCTGGCTCGTAATATTGTCGGGAAGCCAAATTACCTACGCTGTGCAATACATGGATTTTCTGTCTGACGACGATGCTTGGAACGCAATGGGGCCGCGTATGCGCGCGTTGTGCGGGCTTGCGGCTTTCGCAGAAATATCCCGCGAATTCTGCCTTCGCGATGGGCTCCCGACACAGGAGACTCTTTCATCTAAGCTTAAGCTCCCGTCGGCAGCTGTCGCCGCATCGTTGGATATTTTATCTGACAAGGGATTTGTATGCAAAGTTTTGACGGGAGATACGCAGGAATCTGCCGGCTATAAACCTTCAGTCCCCCCGGAATCTGTCACGCTATCGCGCTTTTTCGAAGAATGGGGATACAACCAGTGCGACAAACCGTCAATTCTATCCCATAGCGAACCGGCGGTTGCCGAGGCGCTTAAATCGATAGACGAATATGCGGGGCTCGAGATAAGCAAAAAAACAATAAAAGACCTGATATAATGGACATATTTGAATTTAGAAATGAATATCTAAAAGGCGGCCTTTCACGCGCCGACCTTGACGACAATCCATTCAAACAATTTGAAAAGTGGTTTAACCACGCATGCGAGTGCAATGTCACCGAACCCAACGCGATGGTGGTATCCACAGTATCTGCGGAGGGGGCGCCCTCGTCGCGAGTTGTCCTGCTAAAATCGTGGGACGAAAAAGGATTTGTGTTTTACACGAACTACACAAGCCGCAAGGCGCGCGAAATATCGGAAAACAACAAGGTTTGCGCTGTTTTTGCGTGGCTTGACTTGGAGCGCCAGCTGCGAATAGAAGGAATTGCCGAGAAAGTCTCGGCGGCGGAGTCTTTGCGCTACTTTTTGTCAAGGCCGTTTGGGAGCAGGCTCGGCGCTTGGGTTTCAAGGCAGAGTAGTGTGATATCCTCACGTTCTTTGCTTGAAATGCAGTTTGAAAAAATGAAGGAAAAATTCAAAAACGGGGAAGTTCCATTGCCGGATTTTTGGGGCGGCTATAGAATCGTTCCAAATGCTTTTGAGTTTTGGCAGGGCAGGCAAAACAGATTGCACGACAGGTTTGAATACGTCAAAAAATCCGATTCCAACTCTCCGGCGGTTTGGGAAATTTCGCGTCTTTCTCCTTAACAAAATTTTTTCAAGCGTTTGCTCGGAAGTCTGCGGTTTTAGGCTCCTTTATCTACGCTGATTCGTTGCGGCGCGCCATTTGGGGGCAAGGCAATTTTTATTTAAGCTTTTCCGCCAGCGCAGGAGAAGATTCCAGTCCTTTCGGCGGCGTCTCTGAAATTACATCGTCGAACCTGAGCATAGGCCTGAATTGCGGCGCGTTTTTATATTTCAGGTTCTTCGCGCCCCAGTAGGAGGGATGGTACTGGCAGTTGGTGTCTATCCAGTTAGATAGCGCGAGAATTTCGGTGTCTGAAAGCTTAATTTCTTTATGGATTTTTGCGAGCTCACGCGCGCGCGCCGCGTCTTGCCGATCCTTTATATCCACTGCGCCAGGGGCGAACGCGCCTATCAAAACGCTCGTCCGCGCTCCGAGACTGCCTGAGGGCAGGTACTCTACATTGTTGTCCTTTTGGAATAATTCAGATATGATTTTGCCAAGCAATCTTCGGTCTACCTTTATATAGTCCTTTTTCGCCATATTTGTCATTCCAATGCGCTCACCTTCAATATGGCAGTTTTGGGGAATATTCGTATGTCTCACATAGTCGGGAACGAGGGATTCGTACGATACATTGAAAAACTTTGTCTGGGTCCCACGCAGGTCAAGGCCCTTCTCGCACCGGTCTTGCCCATGGCACGACACGCATTTTTTGTCAAAAATCGGCTGTATTTGCGCGGAATAGTCAAAAAACTTTTTGGCGGATTTTTCCCCTTTCTGGGGCTTTAGCTCTTGCGGAGGTTTGCATAGCGCAAGAACCCGCGAGAATTTCGCCGTCCGCGGGGTTTCGGATGCGCGTTCATGGCAGCCGATACAGCCCCTAATTTCTCCTGGCATATAGTTTACGAAAGTCCGTTCGGTTTGCAGCGCCATATAGTTTTTGTCCAAAATCTGCAAAAAAATGTTGCGGTTGGCAGGAACCAGAAAATATGCGCTTCCGTCGGGCTCAATTTCCGCCACGCCTAGCTGAACCTTTACACCCAAGTGGGTATATCGACTTATAACAGCGTGTTGTTGCCCGTGGGCGTCCTCGGTTTTTTCACCACCCATTGCGATTCTATTCGCGCCCCACGGCCGCGCGATCTGGTCGAGAACGCGAACGTACTTTGCCGCGCCTCTTGGAATGTTATCAGTACCCGCGTAGACGTCTGTTATTAAAAGTGCTGCGAGATTCCGTCTTTCAAGGTCTTCGTCAGGCGCGGACGGAAGCACCGGCGGCATGGGGCGCGGGGCGACCGGAACAGGCTGAAATGCGGAATATTTTTTGTCCCTGTATATTCTTCGCGTCGAGCCGTCGGAGGACAAAATGGCAAGCTCGTATCCACCCGCGTCGCTCCATATGTATCCTTCGGGCTTCATAGCCACAAGAAACTTTTCGTCCGAAATCGGGTATGGGTCGCGGAAGAGTCTTCCGGACTTTCCAGACGGGTCGAATTCCCATTTTTCACCCTTTTTAAAATGGTAGCCGCTTTCATCGCGTATTTCCACGTCAGACGTGATATGGCGCATGGCGGATTCAGAGCGCACTCCTTTGGAAATATCTGCTACTATCACAGTCCCATTCGGGCCTTGCGGATAGTGCGGGGCGCCGATGAAAACATATTTGCCGTTCCCGCCGGGCAAGGGTCGCCCGAATATCATTGTGACAGGCAGCGCAATGTCGTTGCCGTAAATTTCAGCGGATCCCGTCCCGTCCGGACGCATGGCCCACAGACATTTTACGGCAGAAGCGCCCTTGTCTACGTATTCCCATCGCGTATACATTATTCTGCCGTCCGGCAGAACGCACGGGGAGTTTTCGCTCAACGCTCCATAGGACAGCCGCTTCATGCCCGAACCGTCTGCTTCCATCCTGTACATCGTGGCGACGACTAGATCGTCGGACGGATCGCATAGCACCCCGTATCTCGGGCGTGTAGATACAAACGCTATGCCCCCGTCGGGAAGCCAGCATGGATCCATGTCGTCAGTTCCGTTGTGGTATTTACCGCGCTTAAATTTTTTCGCGGTTTCTGCCTCGCCAGGTTCGGGAAAAGTCAACTGTCTAAGGTTGGTGCCGTCTATATTTGCAGAGTAAATTCTAAAACCCTCTCCGGCGGATTTTTTATATGAAAACACAATGCGCTTTGCGTCGAAAGATATGTCGAAGCGTCCGAATACGCCGCCCGACATCTGCGGGAAAAGTTCGCGCTCGCTTCTATCCGCCAAATTCAATATGAAAATTCCGCCGCCGGGTTTCCATGAACTGTTTATAAATTCCGTGTAATAATGGTTAGGGTCAAAAGTGTTGCGCTTTATAAATGCCAATTCGGAAAATCCCGACAATCCACTGTATTCTGCGAGTATAAAACCCGGAAATAACAGCGTTACCAACGAAAATATCATTAGAAATGAAATTTTTTTAGGAAACATATTATGCGGATAGCTTTCTTTTTTAATGAAAGCCTTTGGCAAGAGAGTCAATAAAAAACCAGGTATGGATACCTAAACTGCGCCTCCTGAACCGGATTTATTAGGTCTTTACAAATACCGCCATTTTTCTATTTTTATTATTTAAATGGAGTGTGTGTGAGCGGATTCTTTTCAAATATTTTAAAAAAAACAGAGGATTCCGACAGGAAAATTCCGGCGACGGCCTCCCTGTCCGGCGAGGGGGAATCTATCGTATTGCGTATCTGCGGAGATTGGCTCTTGAAAAATGTACGGACGCCGTTCGAGAAAATCGGGGGCGAACTTTCGTCGCATCGGCACGCTTCTTCCATTAAAGTCGACGCGGAACACCTCGGAGAATACGATTCGGCATTGGTCGCTTTCCTTTTGCAAGTCTATGAGCTTTGCGGAGACTTGGATATAAATTTTGATATGGAGTCGGTTCCGGAAGGCCCAAAAGCCCTTCTTAAATTGGCGACTGCCGTGCCGGAAGCAGACGAAGCTTCTAAAAAATCCGAAGCGAGAAGAAGCGGACTTTTCGGAAAAGTTGGGTCGCGCGCGATAGGCGTATTTAGCTCGTTTAATTCGATTTCAGGATTTGTAGGCGAAACCGTAATAGCTGTTGCTCTCGCTTTTGTCGGTCGCGCGCGCTTCAGAATGAGGGATCTTGCGCTGCTCGTCCAGAGAGCGGGGCCAGAAGCGCTCCCGATTGTCGCCCTGATTAGTTTTCTGGTGGGGTTAATTCTCGCATTTGTTGGCGCTATCCAGCTTGCTAAATACGGTTCTGAAATCTTTGTCGCGGATCTTGTCGGAATCGCAATGGTGCGCGAAATGGGGGCGATAATGGTAGGGATAGTAATGAGCGGCCGCACTGGCGCCGCATTTGCGGCCGAGCTTGGCTCCATGAAGGTCAACGACGAAATCTCCGCCTTCAGAACTTTCGGAATTTCCCCGATGGAGTTCCTCGTTTTGCCGCGCGTATTCGCGCTTGTGATGATGTTCCCGCTGCTGACTATCTTTGCTGACGTAATCGGAATGATTGGCGGCCTCGTCATAGGAGTGGGCATGTTCGACATCTCGTACGAACAATACGCCAACCGCTCCATTGCAGCTTTGAACCTCGTCCAGCTCTCGACCGGCGTTGGCAAGAGCCTGATTTTCGGCTTGATTGTGGGAATTATTGGCTGCAAGCAAGGGCTCGCGTGCGAAAAAAGCTCTGCGGGGGTAGGGCTTGCAACAACTTCGGCAGTCGTACAGAGCATAACTTGGATTATAGTCGCGGACGCTATTTTTGCCGTCATATTTACAATTTTTGACATCTGACAATGAATGCTTCCGAAATAAAAAATACAGTGGAAAACCGGCCGGCAGATGCGACTGGAAAAGACGATGCTGTATTCAAAATAGACTCGCTTACAATGGCGTACGGCGACTATATTGTGATGAAGAACCTCGACTTTTCCATAAAGAAAGGGGAGATATTTTTTATAATAGGAGGCAGCGGCTGCGGAAAAAGTACTTTGCTTCGCCATATGATAGGCCTTGCGACCCCCGCTTCCGGGAAAATATTCTACCGCGGAGAGGATTTTTCCGGGGCCTCCGAGGAACGCCGGCTGGAAATCTTGAGGGAATTTGGAATACTCTATCAGGGCGGCGCACTGTGGACGAGCATGACTCTTTCCGAGAATGTAATGCTGCCGCTCATGGAATTTTCGGGACTATCCGAAAAAGAGGCCAAGGCAATGGCGGACTTGAAGCTTGCGCTTGTTGGACTAAACGGCTTTGGCTCTTTTTATCCATCGGAAATCAGCGGAGGTATGGCAAAAAGGGCGGGGCTTGCAAGGGCGATTGCGCTCGACCCGAGCGTGCTTTTCTTTGACGAACCTAGCGCCGGCCTCGACCCGATATCGTCTTACAGGCTCGACCGCCTAATCCTGCAAATGCGCGATTCCCTCGGAGCTACGGTTGTTGTCGTTTCCCACGAATTGCCGAGCATTTTCTCAATAGCAGACCGCGTCGTTTTTCTCGACGCTAAGTCTAAAACCCAGGGCGCATTGGGGGCTCCGCGCGATTTGCTAAAATGCGGACCGGAAGACGTGAGAATATTTTTGAACCGCGGGGTGGACCCGCTTGAAAAAAAGGCTGAGTATGAAAAATAAAATAAGTCCCGCCGCCATCGGAATGTTTGTCATAGCGGCTTCCATAATCGCAGTTGCTGCGGTAATGGTTTTTGGAGCGGCGAAGTTTTTCTCAAAAACGGAGAATTTTATATCGTTCTTTTCTGAAAGCGTCAACGGGCTCGACGTCGGCGCGCCGCTAAAATACAAGGGCGTTAAAATCGGGAAAGTGGAGGGCATATTTATAAGCTCCTCTAAAAATATAAAAGAAAGCTCCGTTTCCGTAGTATATTCCATAGATGTCGCCCAACTCAGGCGCAAGACGGGGGTAGATATGAAAAATTACTACGAATGGATTGACGAACAAATTGCGGAGGGGCTTCGGGCAAGGCTAAACTATCAAAGCGTCGTTACAGGCATGCTTTATATAGAATTGGACTTTATCGCCGACAGGGGGGATAAATATGAATTGAAGTACGGAGGCACGCGCTTTAAGGAAATACCCGCTGCAAACTCCGGCCTTTCCGAATTGGCCAAAGGATTTGAAAAAACAATGTCGGACATCTCGAAAATTGATTTCACCGCAATCGGAAACAATCTAAACGGGGCACTCGTCAAAATAAATAAAAAACTCGACGAGATCGATGTAAAAAATATCAGCGACAACGCCGTTTCCACCCTAAAAAGTGTCCGCGCGCTCGCCGAAAACAAAGACGTTGAAGAGTCTATAAAAAAGCTAGACTCCCTTCTTGGCAATGCCGACGGCTTAATCACAGACGCTCGCGCGGAACTTAAAAGCTTTTCGGGCAACGTTTCGGTGTTGTCGAAAAGAATGGACGAAATGATACTTAATGTAAATTCCATCGTTGCTCCCAACTCGCCGTTTAGATACCAGCTGGCTCTATTGCTTAAAACGTTAAACGGCTCCATGCACAACATATCGAACTTTGCCGACTACTTGCAGCGCAACCCAAACTCAATCATTACGGGCAAGGACAAGTCCGGGCGTTAAAAACAATCAATATTTTAGCAATATGAAAAACTCCTCAAAAAAATTCCTGACAATCCTCGCTGCAGCCGCAATGTCCCTCGCACAGTATGGGTGCCTATCAGACTTTCTCGCGCCCACTGCCGACCCCACAGTCTTCCATGTGATTTCGCCTGTGCAGGTCGAAAAAAAATACGACTGCAAATGCGATGTAAACCTGCAATCTGTGCAACTGCCGCAATATATGTCTCGCCAACAAATCGTATCCATCGCGGAAAGCGGAATATTGCTAGTGTCGGAGTTCGACAGATGGGCGGAATTGCCATCGGACGGCTTTGAAAGAGCTCTTGCGGTCGATATCGAATCTTCGGGAGTCGCATCGGTATTTATGTATCCGGCAGTATCGCCGGCTGCTGAAAAGGCTTGCTCATTGAGAATATTCGTCTACGAATGTTTGGGAAAAATTGACGGAAAAGTCGTTTTGAAAGGGAAGTGGCAGCTTGACGCGCCAAACAACTCAAAAAGCGTTGTCAAAAACTTCTCTTTTGAAACTTCTTCAAGCGACGGCTACGGCGGCTACGCAAAGGCTATCAATAAGCTTATCGCGGAACTTGCCGGACAAATCTCGGCCGAAATATCAAAATTTTAAAAAATATGAAAACTGGATTATTATTCTCGGGCCAGGGCGCTCAGAGCGTCGGAATGGCAAAATCATTGTATGAGAACTGCGCGGCAGTCCGCGAACTCTTTGAAAGGGCCGACGAGGCTTTGTCTATGAAGCTTTCAAGCTATTGCTTTGAGGGCCCGATGTCGGAACTTACCAAAACAAGCGTATGTCAGCCGGCGCTATTTTTGCACGGTTTTGCGGTTGTAGAAGTAATGCGCCAAAAGGGTATTTTGGGCGAACCATCAACGGCCTTGGGGCTTTCGCTTGGGGAACTCACCGCGCACGCTTTTGCCGGAACGTTCAGCTTTGAAACTGGACTTAAAATTGTTGCGGAGCGCGGCAGGCTAATGCAGGAGGCTTGCGACGCCTCAAAGGGCGCCATGGCCAGCTTTATCGGCGGAACCCCGGAAGATGTCGCCGTATATTGTAAAGAGTTCGACGTGGATATGTCCAATATAAACTGCCCTGGACAAGTCGTCATTTCCGGTGAGGAATCGAAAGTCGCGGCGGCTGTCGCGGCGGCAAAAGAGCGCAAGGCATTTAAGATGGTCGTGCCCCTAAAGGTTGCAGGCGCTTACCACAGCCGGCTAATGGAGCCCGCACGCAAAAAATTTGAGGAATTCCTCGCAGACATAGAATTTAAGAGCCCGCGCATACCGGTCTTTACAAATGTCACTGGCGACGCGGTTTTCGACCCGAACGAAATTAAGAAAAATCTCGTAAAGCAGGTGGTAAGCACTGTCAGGTGGGAAGATTGCGTGCGCAACGCGGCAAAGCTCGGAATTGAGCAGTTCTACGAATGCGGCCCAGGAGGCGTGCTCGCCGGAATGGTGCGCCGCATAGACAAAAGTCTCCCGGTTAAATCCCTTGCGGAATACCCGGATTTCCAATAATAGGAGAAACTCGCAAAAAGTCCCAGCCGGAATTCCCGGCTGGGATTTTTTATTTTTTAGGGTGACGCCCCAACTATCTTTAATGCAAAAAAGCTCTGCTACTCCACAAATTTAGCGCGCGATCGTGGGTAAGCACGCGCCTGTCCTATCGAGAAAGAAAAACGAGATTTTTATTTTGGGGCTATAAGTATCTTTAATGCAAAAAAGCTCCGCACATAAACGGAGCTTTTTAAAATTAGAATGCGGAGATAATCGAGCTTTGGCATATGTAGGCGGCAATGCCCGCAAAATACCCGATTAGAGCCAATAGGGAAATGTATTTAAGATACCACGAAAAGGTTATTTTTTCTATTCCCATAACAACGACTCCCGCAGCGGAACCAATAATCAATATGCTTCCGCCAACGCCGGCGCAATATGCCAAGAGCTGCCAGAACGCTCCGTCCTGAGCGTAATGCGCAAGATACGCGGGCTCTGCTGAGGCCAAAACCTGCGCTTGTGTGGGAATGTCGTACATGCCCATAGCGCCCGCCACAAGCGGAACATTGTCGACTATCGAGGATAGCATTCCAATTATCGTATTTATTACATAAATATTATGGACTTCCTCGTCTAAGAATTTGGAAACATCCGACAATACGCCGACAGCTTGCAGGGCCGATACTGCCATTAGTATGCCCAAGAAAAACAATATTGTTGAAAGGTCTATCCTCGCAAATACGTCTCCGATTCGATGCTGCTGGGCGCGCGGTATGTCCGTGCGGCGGTCGTAAAGAATTTCCATGAAAATCCATATGGCGCCGAGTGCGAGCATTACTCCAATAAAGGGCGGAAGCCCGGTTATCGCCTTGAAAATCGGTATAAATATTAGACCCGATATGCCCAGTATAAATATTGTCGTCCTCTCGGCGGGAGTGATGTATGAGGTTGAGGATTTGTCGTGCATTGCCGATTCTTCGGCGTCGCTTCCGTCCAGAAAAAATGTAAGTATAACAAGCGGCACAAGCATTGAAACAAGGGAAGGCAAAAAGAGCTGCGTTATTAAGGCCCCGGTTGTGACGTTTTCGTTTATCCATAGCATTATCGTCGTGACGTCTCCGGTGGGTGTCCATGCGCCGCCGCTATTGGCCGCAAGTATTACCATTCCGCAAAATATCCACCTCTCTTTTTTTACATTTATCAGCTTGCGCAACAGCATTGTTATCAATATCGCCGTTGTGAGATTGTCGAGTATTGCCGACATAAAAAAGGTGAAAAATGAAATTATCCACAGCAGCTTGCGCTTATTGCGCGTCTTTATTCTATCGGTAATGCAGGTAAATCCCCCGTGGACATCGACGAGCTCAACAATCGTCATTGCGCCGATAAGATAGAAGATAATTTGAACCTGCTCGCCAAGATAATGTATTATCTGGCTTTCGGATATAAATTTTATACACTGCTTTCCTATAGGCAACGAGGCGTACTCGGGATTTACAGATAAAAATTGCTTAAAAGCGTCTGAATTTACCCCCATTATAAGCGAGTTCCCTGCGTATATGTACATTACCCATAGCAACATGCCAAGAGTGACCGCAACGGCCGCTTTGTTTATTTGTATTTTGTGTTCTATCGCTATCAATATGTAGCCGAATATGAACGTTCCTACCATCAATGTGACCATATATATAATCCCAAATAGTCCTTTAAAAATAAAAGAGACATTCAAATTCGCTACTGAGGGAAGGTCAAGACATAGTTTATTTTTTTTACCCTACTTTGTAAATGCGTATCTAAAATATTTCCACTAAACTGCTATACGTATTATGCAAAAATTTAGGATGCAAAAATCGCATTTATTTTTTGGCAAGCCCAAGGCGCATTTTCTTACAGTCAGATAATAAATATCTTACGTATTATGATCGCTACTTATTATCGCTACGCCATAAAGATTCTGCAAGATACAATGCGCTTTTTAATCTACAAAAAGATTAAAAAAAAATCAGCCTTATTTATAGGCTTGTAAGAGTTGTATTAGAAAATAAATGCCGACGAGACTGGAAAACTATTTGAAACGTATCTAACCGAGCTATCGTAATCCGAATTCATCGGGGCAATAACAGGAGTCTCGGAGTTTTGCTGCATAGGATACATCTCATTGGAGGAAAAAGAGTAGTCTATGCTTGGAAGGGGGGTTTTGGAAACTGCCGATGCTATCGCCGTATTTTCAGGCATAGAGATGTTTAAGTCATCTGAGACAGGGAATCCCGGAATAAAAAGAATTGCAGCCAATGCCGCCGCGCCAAGTGGAACTATCGCCCTTATGGGGAATTTAAAAGTATATTCCTTTTGCGGTTCTCGGAGCCTGCACATCATCTTTGATTTAAGGCGTTCGTCAAATTGTGCCCACTCCTCTTCGGTGGGGTGTTCACACCTTTTGAGCCTTAGCAGATCTTCGAGTGTAGGTTTTTTGTCTGGCATAATCAGCTTATATAGTCTTTTAGTAGAACTTGTAGCTGCTGCTTGGCGTAATGCAAGCGGGTTCTTACTGTGGCGGGGGGGGTCCCAGTTATCTCGGCTATTTCCTGGTGGCTTAATCCCTCGATTTCGTAAAGAATTACTACCGTTCTATGTTTTATAGACAAAGACTGAAGCGCTTCGTTCAATTTTTCGCGAATTTCCGACAACATTGCAGCTTTCCTGCCGCCAAAGTTTACGCTCAACTTCTCGACTACTTCCGCAGATGCCATCTCCTCGTCGGAATTTTCAAAGCTGAAAAACCGGCGCATGCGGGAGCGCTTTAAAAAAGTTATGCCCATATTCACGGCAATGCGGTAGAGCCATGTGTAGAAGGCGCATGATCCCCTAAAAGATCCTATGCTCGAAAACGCCTTTATGAATGCGTCTTGCACTATGTCCATCGCGTCCTCGCGGTTGCCGAGCATATTGTAAACGACCCCAAAAAGCCTCTCGCGGTATTTCAGTGTAAGAGTGTCGAACGCAGACATATCCCCGTTTTTTACCCTTTCTACGAGTACGGCGTCGGTATCCGCATCTTTTGCGGTTTGTACCGTTGTCGCGAGTCCCGCAGGATTGTCGTTTACAAGTTCCATATAACCTACTTCAAGGTAAAGTTTGTGCTGTACCTTTTATTATTACAAGCATTTTAATTCTTATCGTCCGAAATTTTTTTTAATTCATAGGCAAATACGGGAATTTTTCCGGATTTTGTTCTCGCTGAAATTTTCGCCCTTGAATTTTCCCGCTTTATGGGAATTTCCCATAGCCGCTCGCCATTTGCGGATATGGCATAGCACTTCCAGCCTTCAAGCGGGGTGTCAAATGATATTTCTGCCGAAGC
>ERZ824978.614-NODE-614-length-48319-cov-5.998715_pt1 | contig 48319 bp, 40 predicted proteins | sample MGYA00519860_ERZ824978 | MGnify/ENA primary metagenome ERZ824978 (study PRJEB31778, sample SAMEA3449184) | human gut metagenome | biome: human gut; feature: human-associated habitat; material: faeces | place: United Kingdom | collected 2010/2012 ... | reverse complement strand
AGGCGAAAAATCCCTCGCTGTTGGTCATATTCCCGGTTTTCAGATAGACCCTAACTTTTTGACGTTAATTATGGATGAAACAGCACGATTGTATCAATAACACACCCCAAAATCAGACAGTTTTCCGACGAGCCGGAAAACAACGCATATTTTTTTCATATCGCTTGTTTTTTTCGCGGAATCACGCTATAATGAAAGAGAATATTTTTTGGAGAGGATCGTATGGCAAATAAAAATCAGGACTGGGACGATCTTGGAAGAAGCATTCAGGACATTGTGGACAGAGCCGTCAATTCCCGGGACTTTCAGAAGCTGAACCAGACGGTCAGTCAGGCCGTGGGCAAGGCCGTAGATATGGGAAGCGAAGCCGTCCGCAAGGCGATGGAAGCCGCCGCCCGTCCCACGACCCCGCCTGCCAGACCCGTTTACCGGGAGGTCGAGGCCACGGTCGTGGAGGAAAAGAAAGACCTTCCCGTGCTTTATGCCGGAACCGGCGGCGAGACTGCCGTAGGACTGGTGAAGATCGTAGGCGGCGGTCTGGCGCTGCTCACCGGGTTCATATCGCTTATTTCCCTGCTGGTCAGGCTGATCATGGGAATTGGTCTGGGAATCGCGTCTACCGTGATCACGGTTGGCGGCGTCGTTGCCGGAACGTGGCTGATCGTCAGCGGCATCCGCAAGCTGGGATGGGTCAGCCGGTTCAAGATGTACAAAAGAACCCTTGGGGAGAGCACCCATTGCACGCTGGAGCGGCTGGCGCGGAGCGTTGGAAAGAACGTGAAGTTCGTCCGCAGGGAATTGCGGAAGATGATCAACAAGGGGCTGTTTCTGGAAGGGCATATGGACAGGGAGGAAACCTGCCTCATCACCAGCGACGAGACCTACCGGCATTATGAGCAGAGCCGTCTGGCTCTGGAAGAACGTCAGCGGCAGGAAGCCGCCGCCAGCGCCCCGAAGGTGTCCAGCCCCCATGACCCACAGGTACAGGAGGTTCTGGATCGGGGCAACGCCTTCATCGCCCAGATACGCGCCTGCAACGACGCCATTCCCGGGGAGGAAATTTCTGAGAAAATCTCCCGGATGGAGCTGATCGTCCGCCGTATCTTTGAGCGGGCGGAGGCGCATCCGGAGGTGGTCCCCGACCTGAAGAAGCTGATGGACTACTACCTGCCCATGACGGTGAAGCTCCTGAACGCCTACGCGGACATGGACGCCCAGCCCGTGCAGGGGGAAAACATTCAGGCTTCCAAGAAGGAAATTGAGGCCACGCTGGATACGCTGAATCTGGCCTTTGAGAAGTTGCTGGACGACCTGTTCCGGGATTCCGCCATGGACGTTTCCAGCGACATTTCCGTTCTCAACACCCTGCTTGCCCAGGAGGGACTGACGGAGGACGGCTTATCCCAAGTGAAGAAACAGCAGACGCTGTAAGAAATAACCATATTACTGGAAGAGGAGATCAATTATGGACGCAGAATACAAAGATATGAACGAATCCGCCCCCATCCCCAGCCTGACTCTGGAGCCGGAGCTGGAAAACACACCCAAGCTGGTCGTGGCCGAGGAAACGAAGCTGCAGCAGACCAAGGTCGCCGAGCCGGTGCTGACCCCTCAGGAGCAGCAGATGGTCAATGATTTTGCCCAGAAGATCGACGTGGAGAACACCGCCCAGATCTTGCAGTACGGCGCGGGCACCCAGAAGAAGATGGCCGACTTCTCCGACGCTGCCCTCGCCAATGTGCGCACACAGGACTTGGGCGAGGTGGGCGACCTGATCGTCAACGTGGTGGGCGAGCTGAAGGGCTTCGACGCCGAGGAGGAAAAGGGCTTCCTTGGCTTCTTCCGCAAGCAGGCGAACAAGCTGGAGGTCATGAAGAGCCGCTACGCCAAGGCAGAGGTCAATGTGGAGAAGATTGGCGACGCACTCCAGCAGCATCAGGTACGGCTGCTGAAGGACTCCGCGATGCTGGATAAGATGTACGAGCAGAACCTTGCCTACTTCAAGGAGCTGAGCATGTACATTCTGGCGGGCAAGAAGAAGCTGCAGGAGGTACGGGAAGGCAAGCTCAGGGAGTTGGAAGCCACGGCGCAGGCCACCGGACTTGCGGAGGACGCGCAGGCGGCAAAAGATCTGGCGGACAAGTGCAACCGGTTTGAGAAGAAGATCTACGATCTGGAGCTGACCCGCACCATTTCCATCCAGACCGCGCCCCAGATCCGCATGATCCAGAACAACGACAATGTGATGGTGGAGAAGATTCAGACCACGCTGATGAACACCATCCCCCTGTGGAAGAATCAGATGGTTCTGGCGCTGGGCATTGCCCATTCCAACGAGGCCGCGCAGGCGCAGCGTCAGGTCAACGACATCACCAACGCCCTGCTGAAACAGAACGCCGAGAAGCTGCACATGGCGTCCGTGGAGACCGCGAAGGAAGCCGAGCGGGGCATTGTGGACATCGAAACCCTGAAAAAGACCAACGCCGAGCTGATCCAGACGCTGGACGACGTGATGAAGATCCAGTCCGAGGGCCGGGAGAAGCGCATTGCCGCCGAAGCGGAAATGGCGAAGATGGAGAACGACCTCAAGGGCAAGCTCCTGGAAATCCGCGGCGGCGTATAACGCTACAAAAGACGCAGTACCGGAAATTTTCGGTACTGCGTTTTTGGACTTGACAAAAAAGGCGACCCCGTGGAACAAGGGATCGCCCAAGGCTACGAAATTTCCTTAGCAGCCGAAACCGCACAGACGGCTCAGCAGCTGCCAAATGGAGCTGCAATCAGAATTGTTGGTGTTGCAATTGAAAAAGAACATCTTGCCAACCTCCTGTTTCAGTATTTGCCTCGCGAAGACAAAAGGATTGTAACCGATTTGTAATCAATTTTCAAGCTGTAAATTCTGGAAACCAGGTCGTGTCTGAAAGCTGGCGAAATGACCAACAGCGAGGGATTTTTGCCATGGGCAAGCCATTTTTCCGCAGGAATACTGGATATGTATTTCAAGGGAAAATGGCGCGGCACAGGGGAAAAAGACCCGCTGCTTGGGCGTTTTGACAACTTTCAGATACGGCCTTAGGTAAAAATGAGATTATTTGAAGGAATTATGAACGATAAAGTGGAAAAATACAATATTCCATACCGCGTTATCCGCAGCAGCCGCAGAACCATTTCGGTGCAGATAGCCCCAAGCGGCGAGGTGCTGGTGCGGTGCCCCCGGCGGATGTCCAATGCGGATATTCGCAGGTTCGTGGAAAGCAAATCCGGCTGGATTGAAAAGCATCTGGAAAAGCGGACTGCCGCGGCGCGGCTTCCCGTGTTTACGGATGAGCAGCTGCAGGTGCTTGCCCGGCAGGCGCGGCAAACCATCCCGGAACATGCCGCGCATTTTGCACCGCTGGTGGGTGTGACCTATGGCAGGATCACCATCCGCAGTCAGCACACCCTGTGGGGAAGCTGCAGCAGTAAGGGAAATCTCAACTTTAACTGCCTGCTGATGCTCACGCCGCCGGAGGTGCTGGACTACGTGGTCGTCCACGAGCTGTGCCACCGGAAGGAGATGAACCACTCCGCCCGCTTCTGGGCGGAGGTCGAGCATGTCTTACCGGATTATGAAATCCGGCGGAAATGGCTGCGGGAAAACGGCACGGCGCTGATTTCCAGGCTGGAAAAGTAGTGTAAACGTTTTTTTCGACAAACGCACGCACCGAATCGCCCCCCGGATACTATAATGGTTACGGGAGGTGCGATGTGGAACATTATGTCTGGTTGGCGCTGGCGGCGACACTGGGGACCTGGTTTGTGACGGCACTTGGCGCTGCCACGGTGGTCTTTTTCAAATCCCCCAGTGCCAAAGCGCTGAATCTTATGTTGGGCTTTTCCTCCGGCGTGATGATCGCGGCCAGCTTCTGGTCGCTGTTACAGCCCGCCATTCAGCGGGCGGAGGCCGCAGGGAATACGCCTGCGTGGCTTGTGGCGGTATCCGGGTTCCTGCTGGGGGCGCTGTTCCTGTGGGGGTCGGATAAGGCCGTCTGCTTTGCCAGAAAAAGAGCGGGCATGGGAATGCCCGGAGAACGTATGAACCGCATTATCATGCTGGTGCTTTCCATCACCCTGCACAATATCCCCGAGGGGCTTGCCGTGGGCGTGGCCTTCGGGGCGCTGGGGACCGGCGCAAGCCCGGATGGGCTGATGGGGGCGGTGTCCATTGCCGTGGGCATCGGCTTGCAGAATTTCCCGGAGGGGGCGGCGGTGTCCGTGCCGCTGCGGCGGGAGGGCTACTCCCGGCGCAGAAGCTTCCTGCTGGGGCAGGCTTCCGGTCTGGTGGAGCCGGTTTCCGGGGTGATCGGCGCGCTGCTGGTGGTGACGGTGGAAGCGATCCTGCCCTACGCCCTTGCCTTTGCCGCCGGGGCGATGATTCTGGTTGCGGTACATGAGCTGATACCGGAGTGTCAGCAGAATCAGAAAGAGCAGCCTTACTGCGCCACCATGGGCATTATCCTGGGCTTTGCTGTGATGATGCTTCTGGACGTGATGCTTGGCTAAAAAAAAGATTACCAAACGGTCTGCGGCGGCAGACCGTTTTTTGTTGTATTCGTGCATTGACAAATCATTGCATGTTTGTATAATTGTATACATTGAAACAGAAAAGCGGAAAGGGGCTTACTCTATGCTAGAGATTTCCAGTAAGACCAACCTGTTGGAGCAGAAATCCTACAAATACTCCCTTCAGGATGTGGCGGAACCGAATTTGCAGCGGGATGTGTATTCCTACGGCACCATTCCCAAGGTGGCGTTCAACCACCGCCGGGTGCCCATGTCCATGCCTGAGGAGATCTGGATCACGGACACCTCCCTGCGGGATGGTCAGCAGTCCGTGGAGCCGTATTCCGTTGACCAGATCGTAAACATCTACAAGCTGCTGAGCAAGCTGGGCGGCCCCTACGGCATCATCCGCCAGACGGAATTTTTCATCTACAGCAAAAAAGACCGGGAGGCCATCGAAAAGTGCATGGCGCTGGATCTCAAATTCCCGGAGATCACCAGCTGGATTCGGGCGACAAAGGAAGACTTCCAGCTGGTGCATGACCTTGGCATCAAGGAAACCGGCATCCTGGTCTCCTGCTCGGACTACCACATCTTCAAGAAAATGAAGATGACGAGAAAACAGGCCATGGACTACTACCTTGCCACGGTGAAGGAAGCCTTCAATGCCGGAGTCATTCCCCGCTGCCATCTGGAGGACATCACCCGGGCGGACTTCTACGGCTTCGTGGTGCCCTTCGTCAACGAATTGCAGCGGCTGAGCCGGGAAGCGGGGGTGCCGGTGAAGATTCGCGCCTGCGACACCATGGGCTACGGCGTTCCCTTTACCGAAGCGGCGCTGCCGCGAAGCGTGGCGGGCATTATCTACGGCTTGCAGCACTATTCCGACGTCCCCAGCGAGCATCTGGAATGGCACGGCCACAACGATTTCTACAAGGGCGTAGCCAACGCCTCCACGGCGTGGCTCTACGGCGCCTGCGCGGTCAACTGCTCCCTGCTCGGCATCGGCGAGCGGACGGGAAATGTGCCGCTGGAAGCCATGGTATTCGAGTACGCGTCCCTGCGGGGGTCGCTGGACGGCATGGACACCACGGTCATCACCGAGATCGCCGATTACTTCAAAAACGAGATCGGCTACAATATCCCGCCCATGACGCCCTTTGTGGGCAGCGCTTTCAACGTCACCCGGGCGGGCGTCCACGCCGACGGCCTGATGAAGGACGAGGAAATCTACACCATTTTCGATACCAAGAAAATCCTGAACAAGCCCGCCACGGTGCAGATCAGCAAAACCTCCGGCCTTGCGGGCGTCGCCTACTGGATCAACCAGACCTACGGTCTGGAAGACGGCGAGAAGCTGGACAAAAAGTCGCCGCTGGTGATCGCCATGAAGGAATGGGTAGACCAGCAGTATGAGGACGGCCGCCAGACGGTCATGACAGAACGGGAGCTGAAAGAGAAAATACGGCAGCTTGCCCCTGACTTTGCTGAAAGAGGGTAAGGAAAAGAATATGAATCAGTTCAAAACCACGTCTCTGGCGGATCAGGTGTTCGAGAAGCTGGAGAACGACATCATTCAGGGCGTCTACCCCCGGGGCGAGATACTGACGGAACTGAAGCTGGTCGATCAGCTGGGCGTCAGCCGCACCCCCATCCGGGAGGCGCTGCGCCGTCTGGAACAGGAGCGGCTCATTGAGGACACCGGCAAAGGCTCCCGGGTGGTGGGCATCACCGAGGAAGATCTGGAAGACATCATGAACATCCGCCAGCGCATCGAGGGGCTTGCCGCCTACTACGCAACGAAGAACATGACTCCCGAGGGGCTTGCCCAGCTGACCCATATCGCAGACCTTCAGGATTTTTACTTTGACAAGGGAGACGCCGAGCTTTTGCGGCAGGTGGATGAACAGTTCCACGACACGATCTGCTACTTGAGCAAGCGTACCGTCATCGTGGACACGCTGCTCCCCCTGCACCGGAAGACCCGGCGCTACCGCCGCATCTCCATGGAGGACTGGTCGCGTACCATCAACACCCGGAAGGAACACAGGGCAATTCTGGACGCCATGGCTTCCGGCAACGCCGACCTTGCGGAGAGCCTCATGGCAAAGCATATCGAAAACGCGAAAAAGCACATGTTGGGAGGATTCAAAAATCATGGGTAAGACAATCGCACAGAAAATCATTGCGTCCCATCTGGTCTCCGGGGACATGACCCCCGGCAGCGAGGTCGCGCTGCGCATCGACCAGACCCTGACGCAGGACGCCACCGGCACCATGGCCTATCTGGAATTCGAGACCATGGGTATTCCCAGAGTGAAAACGGAAATGAGCATCGCCTACGTCGATCACAACACCCTCCAGTGCGGCTTTGAGAACAGCGACGACCACCGCTATTTGCAGACCGTCACCGCAAAGCACGGCGTGTATTTCTCCCGCCCCGGCAACGGCATCTGCCATCAGGTGCATCTGGAGCGTTTCGGCAAGCCCGGCAAGACCCTCATCGGTTCTGACAGCCATACTCCCACCGGCGGCGGCATCGGTATGCTGGCCTTCGGCGCGGGCGGACTGGACGTGGCGGTTGCCATGGGCGGCGGCGCGTATTATATCACCATGCCCAAAATGTACAAGGTGAACCTGACGGGCAGGCTCAGACCCTACGTCACCGCCAAGGATGTATCTCTGGAGCTGCTGCGCATCCTCTCCGTCAAGGGCGGCGTGGGCGCGATCATCGAGTGGGGCGGCGAGGGCATTGCCACCCTGTCCGTCCCGGAGCGGGGCACCATCACCAACATGGGTACGGAGCTGGGCGCGACCACCTCCATTTTCCCCTCCGACGAGGTCACGAGAAAGTTTCTGGCCGCGCAGGGCAGGGAAGAGGACTACGTTCCTCTGTCCAGCGACCCGGACGCGGAGTACGATAAGATCATCGACATTGATCTTGGCACTCTCAAGCCCATGATCGCCTGTCCCCACAGCCCGGACAACGTGGTGGCCGTGGAGACGCTGAAAGACGTGAAGGTCGATCAGGTATGCATCGGCTCCTGCACCAATTCCTCCCTGTACGACATGCTCAAGGTCGCCGCCATGCTGAAGGGCAAGACCATTCACCCCTCTGTCAGCCTGTCCGTGTCCCCCGGCTCCCGGCAGGTGCTGACCATGCTCAGCGACTGCGGCGCCCTGTCGGACATTCTCGCCAGCGGCGCGCGGCTGCTGGAATGCGCCTGCGGCCCCTGCATCGGCATGGGCTTCTCGCCAAACTCCGGCGGCGTTTCCCTGAGAACCTTCAACCGGAATTTCCTGGGCCGTTCCGGAACACGGGACGGGCAGGTGTATCTGGTTTCCCCCGAAACCGCCGTGGCCTCTGCCCTGACGGGGTACATCACCGACCCGACCACCATTGACCAGCCCCTGCACGTGACCATGCCGGAGAAATTCCTTGTGAACGACTCCGCCGTGCTGCCGCCTCTCCCCGCGGACAAGGCGACGGACGCCCAGGTGCTTCGCGGCCCCAACATCAAGGAATTCCCCAAGAGCAAGCCCTTTGCCGACAGCCTGACGGCGAAGCTGGTGCTGAAAGTGGGCGACAACATCACCACCGACCACATCATGCCCGCCGGCGCGAAGATCCTGCCCTACCGGTCGAACATCCCCTACCTGAGCAAATTCTGCTTCGAGGTCTGCGATCCCACCTTTGCCGAGAGAGCCAAAGCGGCGGGAGACGGCATTATTGTGGGCGGCAGCAACTACGGGCAGGGTTCCTCCCGGGAGCACGCGGCGCTGGTGCCCATGTACTTGGGCATCCGGTGCGTCATCGCCAAGTCCTTCGCCAGAATCCATGTGGCGAACCTGATCAACGCGGGCATTCTGCCGGTGACCTTTGAAAACCCAGAGGACTACGACAAGCTGAATCAGGACGCTGTTCTGACCATTTCGGACATTGCCAGCGGCATGGAGCAGGGGAGACTCGCGGTCACTGCTGATGATGGCTTCAAGTTTTATGTAAACTGCGCCCTGACGGAGCGTCAAAGGGCGATTCTGATGGCAGGTGGACTGCTGAACTACACAAAGGAGGGCGGACAATAATGAAGGAAATTACACTTGCCTGTGAGGCGTTTCAGAAGCTGCTGGAGGAGCAGCTGGAGCGAATCCGGAACATGAACGGGGAAAAGACGGATTTTTCCACCAAGAAGCAGGTTACCATCGGCGTCATTGACGGCGACGGCATCGGCCCCGTCATCACAGCACAGGCCACCCGAGTGCTGGAAAAGCTGCTGGCGGAGGAAATTGTGGCGGGTTCCATCGTTATCAGGCAGATCGAGGGGCTGACCATTGAGAACCGCATGGCCTGCGGCAAGGCCATTCCCGACGACGTTCTGGCGGAGATCAAGACCTGCGACGTGCTGCTGAAAGGCCCCACCACCACCCCCATGGGCGGCAAGATGGAGAGCGCCAACGTGGCCATGCGCCGGGAGCTGGATCTGTATGCCAACTGCCGTCCCGTGTGCATCCCCGAAAAGAACATCGACTGGATGTTCTTCCGGGAGAATACCGAGGGCGAGTACGTTCTGGGCAGCCGGGGCGTGGAGCTGCCCGGCATGGCGGTGGACTTCAAGGTGACCACTGACCCCGGTACCCGCCGCATTGCCAGAGCCGCCTTTGACTACGCCAAAAACAACGGCAAGACCCATGTGGCGGTGGTCACCAAGGCCAACATCATGAAGAAGACCGACGGAAAATTCACTGCCATCTGCCATGAGGTCGCTGCCGACTATCCCGGCATCACCGTGGACGATTACTACATCGACATCATGACGGCGAATCTGCTGAAAGAGCCGCTGCGGGAGCAGTTCCAAGTGGTGCTGCTGCCCAACCTCTACGGCGATATCATCACCGACGAGGCTGCCCAGATTCAGGGCGGCGTGGGTACGGCGGGCAGCGCCAACGTGGGCGACCGCTATGCCATGTTCGAGGCGATCCACGGCTCCGCCCCCCGGATGATCGAGCGGGGCATGGGGGACTATGCCAACCCGGCCAGCATCATCAAGGCTGCCGCCATGCTGCTCCGCCACATCTGCCGCGCCGATGCCGCCGCGCGTCTGGAAAAGGCCATGGCGGAGTGCAAAGTTGAGGTCAAGAGCGACGGTACTGCGGCCACTGCCGCACAGTACGCCGACGCTGTGATGGCGCTGCTGTAAAATTTGATATGGTGAAACAATCAAGGCTTTCCCCGGAGGGGAAGCCTTGATTCGTATAAAGGAAGACAAAATAAAAACGCCGCTGAAAATTTCAGCGGCGGATTTATATGCCAGGATAATCAGACGGCGCGCTCAACCTTGTTGGAGCGGAGGCATCTGGTACAAGCGTACACATGGCAGGGGGTCCCGTTAACGACAGCCTTGACGCGCTTCACGTTGGGCTTCCATGCACGGTTGGAACGTCTGTGGGAGTGAGAGACCTTGATACCGAAGGTTACGCCCTTACCACAAAAATCACACTTAGCCATTTTCTAGCACCTCCCATCCGATAATGACTCGATAAATACGCCAATTCACAGGCGCTTAGATATGATATCAGATTTCGCGGTAAAATGCAAGTGTTTTTTTCAAAATAATTTGTTTTTTTGAAATGTATTGATATTCCCGCCCCGTACGGGTATAATGGTGGGGAAAAGCTTGCTTTCGGGGTGAAAACCATGACGGATACATACAGTGTGCCGCTGAAAACGCTGGTAAAGGAATTTAATCTGGAAGTCACCTACGCGTCCACGGATTTTGACGCCATCCGCATCACCGTTGAGGACGTGGCAAGACCCGGCCTTCAGCTGGCGGGCTACTTTGACCATTATGAGCCTATGCGTCTGCAGGTCATGGGCAATGTGGAGATGAGCTACGTGGACAAATTGCAGCCCAAGGAGCGGGGAGCGATCTTCGACCGGCTGTTTTCCTACAAATTCCCGGCGCTGCTCATCGCCCGGGACATCCCGCCCCACGCCGAGTGCCTCCAGATGGCGCAGAAGCACAATGTTACCGTCCTGCGCACCAAGGAAGCCACCAGCACCATCGTTTCCACCATCATCACCTACCTGAAAGCCGCGCTGGCGCCCCGGATTACCCGCCACGGCGTGCTGGTGGAGGTCTACGGCGAGGGCATTCTCCTGATCGGCGACAGCGGCATCGGCAAAAGTGAGGCCGCCGTGGAGCTGCTCAAGCGCGGCCACCGGCTGATCGCCGACGACGCCGTGGAAATCCGCAAGGTCTCCACAAACTCGCTGGTGGGCACCGCTCCCGAGCTGATCCGCAATTACATCGAGCTGCGGGGCATCGGCATCGTCAACGTGGCGAAGCTGTTCGGCATGGGCGCCGTCCGCACGGAAAACGAGATCAACCTGATCGTGAACATCGTTCCATGGAACACGCAGGAGGTCTACGACCGGCTGGGTCTGGAGGAGCAGTACATGGAGCTGCTGGGGGTCAAGGTTCCCATGAACACCATCCCCATCACCCCGGGGCGGAACCTTGCCATGATTCTGGAGGTTGCCGCCATGAACAACCGTCAGAAAAAGCTCGGCTACAACGCCGCGCTGGAGTTCACGGAGCAGGTCAACCAACATTTCGACGAAAACATGGGAAGAAACACATGAAAGAGTTTACCATCGGCCGGAACGACGCGGGGCAGCGCCTAGACCGCTTTCTTGCGAAGGCAGTTCCGCTGCTTCCGGCGTCCTTGGCGCAGAAATATATCCGCATCAAGCGCATCAAGTGCAACGGCAAGCGCATCGACCGGGACACCCGGCTGCAAGAGGGCGACGTCTTGCAGCTGTATATCAACGACGAGTTTTTTGACAAGCCCCGGGAGGACAACGCCTATCTCACCGTGGCGAATCCCAAGCTGAGCATCGTCTACGAGGACGAAAACATTCTGCTTGTGGACAAGCGCCCCGGCCTTGCGGTGCATCCCCACGACGGCGCGGAGTACGGCCGCACCCTGATCGACCACATCCAGTCCTATCTGTACCAGAAGCGGGAGTGGCGTCCCCGGGAGGAAAACGCCTTCACCCCGGCGCTGTGCAACCGGATTGACCGGAACACCGGGGGCATCGTGATCGCCGCCAAGACGGCGGAAGCCCTGCGGGTGATGAATCAGAAGATCAAGGATCGGGAGATCGACAAGCGGTACCTTGCCATTGTGGAGGGGAGTCCCAAACCCAAAGAGGGGAGCCTGAAAGGGTATCTCTTCAAGGACGCCCAGAAAAACCGGGTGTACGTCACGGACACGCCCCAGCCCGGCAGCAAGACCTGCCAGACCAATTACAAAACCCTCGCAAGCGCGGCGGGGCTTTCTCTGGTGGAGTGCGAGCTGATCACCGGTCGGACGCACCAGATCCGCGCCCAGTTCGCCCACGCGGGACACCCCCTGCTGGGAGACGGCAAGTACGGCAAGCTGGACAAGCGCTTCGACAGGAACTATCAGGCACTGTATTCCTACAAGCTGACCTTCACCTTCACCACGGATGCCGGGTCGCTGGCCTACCTGAACGGCAAGTCCTTCCGGGTGGAAAAGGTGGATTTTGCAGAGCAGTATTTCCCCAACGTGAAAATATAAAAAATGGCATCCCGGACGGGATGCCATTTTGGTGTATTTCAAGGGCCTTGCGGAGGAAAGGTATAAGGGGAAAAACGGTTAATTAAAGCGGGCCAAATCAAACCGGTAAACTGGAAGCTATTGAAGCCCAAATGTTTTTGCAGGGATATCAATTCCTAGCATTTTCCCAAACGCCAACGCCCATTTGACAAAGTTATATGATATTGACGTAATTATATTACCAGCTATAATATATCCCGCCTCAACCGGCTTGCTTAAATTGTCATCCCATCCCACCATTTCAGCTAAATCACTTTCTGAAAAACCTTCTTCAAAGATTTCTTCTTTGTTGATACCAGCCATGAATGGTTTTCCATTCAGTAATCCAGCCCTAACAAGTAACAGGGGTGCAATAGAAATGGCGCCTATTGTCTTTCCCTCAAACTTCTTGATGAAATCTATAATTCTTTCATTCTCAATAGCTTCTCTGATATCCATTGCGCCCGGCAATATCAAACTGTCGTACGCATCCAAATCTAGATTATCGATAGTATCATCAGGTAATACCGACAGCCCATCTTCACTTCTGATTGCCTCTCTTGTAATTCCAAAAACCGTAATCGGTTTTTCGGCAAGTGCCAGTATCTCAAGTACGGTGCTGATTTCAAAATTACAAAATGAATCGTATATCAATATGGCCGTTTTCTTCATATCAGTCGTCCTCCGTATTCCAATTTATTGAACTTTCATTCAGTATAGCACACACAAGACCAGATAGCAAGCGATCAGCGAGGGCACAAATCCTTTTTGACAGTCAAAATGGCATCCCGTCCGGGATGCCATTTTTCGTATGCAGCTATTGCCAGCCTGCGTCCTCGGATTCGGATTTGCGCTGGCGGGAGAGAAGCGCCTGAACGGCTTCCCTCACGTCCGCGCCTTCGTAAAGCACCTTGTAGGCGGCGTCGGTGATGGGCATATCAATGCCCTTTGCCTTGCCCAGCTCATAGGCGGATTTGGCGGCGTAATAACCCTCCACCACCGCGCCGACCTCCTTCATGGCGGCCTGGGGGTCCTTGCCCTGACCGATGAGAATGCCTGCCCGGCGATTGCGGGAGTGCATGGAGGTGCAGGTGACGATCAGGTCGCCCACACCGGCAAGCCCGGCGAAGGTCTCCTTTTTCGCACCCAGCGCCACGCCCAGACGGGCGGTCTCCGTCAGACCCCGGGTCATCAGCATGGCCTTGGCGTTGTCCCCGAAGCCGAGACCGTCGGTGATGCCGGCGCACAGGGCAATGACGTTTTTCAGCGCCGCACCCAGCTCCGCGCCCACGGGGTCGGGGCTGGTGTACACCCGAAGGGTGTCCGCCATGAAAGCGTCCTGCACGAATTCCGCAAGCGCCTGGTCGGTGCTGGCAGCCAGCAGACCGGTAGGAAGGTTGATGCAGACCTCCTCAGCATGGCTGGGACCGGTGAGGGCGACGACATTTTTGCCGGTCTCCTGCGCGACCACCTGACTCATGCGCAGATGGGTGCCCTGCTCCAAGCCCTTGGTGACGGAGACCACCACGGCGTCACCGTCGATGTAAGGCGCCACGCCCCGGCTGACGGCGCGCAGGGGGAAGGAGGGCGTTGCCATGACCACCAGCTTGCAGCCCCTGACGCAATCGTAATCGCCGCTGATTTTTAAGGCTTCCGGCAATACCGCCGCGGGAAGGCGGGGATTGTGATGGGTTTCCAGCATTTCCGGAATCTTGTCCTTTTCGTACGTCCACATGGTCACGTCGTGACCGTTTTTGCACAGACGGACGGCCAGAGCGGTACCCCAGGCGCCGCTGCCAACTACTGCTGCTTTCATGATTTGCTTCCTTTCCCAAAGAGATTGGTTTTCCGTTCCTCGCCGTGAATCAGGCGGAGGATATTTGCTCGGTGCATGAACACGCACAGCGCGCCCATGAAAATGCCCCCGGCCATGACGTATACATGGTCATGCTGAAAGACGGCAAAGCCCACGGCAAAGGTAATGGAGGCCAGCACGCTGCCAAGAGAGACGTACTTCGTAATCAGATAAGTCACGAAGAAAACGACGCCGATGAGCAGCCCAATGCGCCAGTCGATCGTCCACGCAATGAACCAGCCGCTTAAAATGCCCTTGCCGCCCCGGAAGCCCTGCAAGGCGGGGAAGTCATGTCCCAGCATCACGCAGACGCCTGCAAGGGTCATCCCCTCCAGACGCAGACCGTAAGGCTCGAACATCAGTCCGCCCAGCAGACAGGCGAGGACGGCTTTGCCGACGTCAATGGCAATGACCATCGCGGAGCGCCCCGCGCCGTAGCTGCGGATGAAATTGGTCAGTCCCGCGTTGCCGCTGCCATGGCTGCGCACGTCGTCGTGGAGCATGGCACTGACGCAGATGGCGCCGTTGTGGTTGCCGAGAAAATAGGAGACAAGAGCGGTAATGAGGATTCTTGAGAGCATCATTCGTCCTCCTTGTCCCCCCGCTGCCGGATGGTGATGCGGATGGGGGTACCGTTCAGACCGAAGACCTCGCGGATCTGGTTTTCCAGATAGCGCTGATAGGAGAAATGGAACAGCCGGGCGTCGTTGCAGAAAATTACGAAATGGGGCGGCTTGGTGCTGGCCTGGGTCATGTAGAAAATCTTCAGGCGGCGCCCCTTATCCGTAGGCGGCTGCACCCGGGCGGTGGCGTCGGCGAGGACGCTGTTCAGCGCGCCGGTGGTGATGCGGCTGGTATTCTGGGCGTGAACGTCCTGGATGACCTGAAAGAGCCTGTCCACCCGCTGGCCGGTGAGAGCGGAGAGGAACAGCACCGGGGCGTAGAGCATGTAGCTGAGGCCCTGACGGACTTTTGCCTCCATATCCCGCATGGTGTTGGTCTCCTTGTTCTCCACCGCGTCCCATTTGTTGACCACGATGACGGCGGCTTTGCCCGCTTCGTGGACAAGACCGGCGATCTTGGTGTCCTGCTCGGTGACGCCGTCGTTGGCGTCGATGAGGATCAGGCACACGTCTGCCCGGTCGATGGCGCTGATGGAGCGCATGTTGGAATATTTTTCGATGGCATCGTCCACCTTGCTTTTCCGGCGCATACCGGCGGTGTCGATGAAGCAGTATTTCCCGGTTTCGTTTTCAAAATAGGAGTCGATGGCGTCCCGGGTGGTGCCTGCCACGTCGGAGACGATGACCCGTTCCTCGCCGAGAATACGGTTTAACAGGCTGGACTTGCCCACGTTGGGCTTGCCCACGATGGCGACCTTGATAACGTCGCTGTCCTCCTCCTCACCGGAATCCTCCGGGATGTTTTCCAGAACCCAGTCCAGCAGATCGCCGGTACCGTGGCCGTGGATGGCGGAGGTCTCAAACAGGTCGCCGATGCCGAGACTGTAAAATTCGTACACATCGGGATTCACGGGGCCGACAGAGTCGCACTTGTTCACGGCGAGCGCAATGGGCTTGCCGGATTTGCGCAGCATGGTGGCCACGTCCTGATCGGCGGCGGTGACGCCGGAATGCACGTCTACCACCATGATGATGGCGTCGGCCAGCTCAATGCCGATCTCCGCCTGACGGCGCATGAATTTGAGCATCTCGCTGTCCGTACCCGGCTCGATGCCGCCGGTGTCCACCAGAGAGAAGGTGCGCCCGCACCATTCGCAGCTGCCGTAAATTCTGTCCCGGGTGACGCCGGGGGTGTCCTCTACGATGGAGGTGCGCTGCCCTGTGAGTTTATTGAAAAGCATGGATTTGCCCACATTGGGCCGCCCGACAATGGCGACCAGAGGTTTTGCCATGGTAACACTTCCTTTCCATATGACGGATTATCCTGTTTATTATGACACATCTTTCCTGCAAAAGCAATGCAAAAAAGTGGATTCATACAAATTTAACAGAGCGATTTTGGTGAATATTGCTTTTGGAACACGCAAAATAGCATGGAAAAAGAGGAAGGCGCGACGCACCTTCCTCTGCTTTCCGCTTTTTGGCTTACTCAGCCTCGACAGCCACGACCTGACGGCCATTGTAGGTACCGCAAGCCTTGCAGGCTCTGTGGGGCATGACGGGCTCGCCGCACTTGGGGCAAACCGCTACGCTGGGAGCGGACAGCTTCCAGTTGGAGCCACGGCGCTTATCGCGGCGGGCCTTGGACACTTTACACTTAGGAACAGCCATGGTGACACCTCCTTGGTCAAACTGCTTTTTACAGCATTCATTTTGGACTTACTTCTCAAGAAGCTGCTTCAAAGCAGCAAATCGGGGATCAAGCTCCTTCTGGCAGCTGCAGGGGCCGTCGTTCAGGTTTTTGCCGCAGCGCTGGCAAATACCTTTGCAGTCCTCCTTGCACAGCAGCTTGGAATCCAGACTCAGGACGAAAACCGTCCGTACAATATCGTCCAGATCGGCGCTGTCTCCCTCCAGAGGGAATACCCACTCGTCTTCGTTCTCTTCGTCGGCCAATTCCGTCACCAGAACCACATCGATGGGGAAGCGGACTTCCCGGCTAAAATCTCTGGCGCATCGGTCGCAGGTGCCGTGGATGCAGGTGGAGATCTCACCGGTCATCACAAGAACACCCGCGGTGTTCCGCACCGTGCCCTCTGCCGCGACCGGCTCGGACACAGGGTAGCTGACACCGTAACAAAGATCACTCAGGTCAACGGTTGTGGAAAAGGTGACTGACGCGCCCGGACTGTCAATGATTTTGGAAAGCCCCAGCAGCATACTTTTCCCCCTTCTCACAGTCGTGCCTAGATATTATATAGGCTTTTGCGTCATTTGTCAAATGATTTTTTCACAAAAAAACATATGTTTTCGCGGGTATTTCTCCCGGACGGCCGAGGCGCGGAGGGACGGTCACTTTTTTCGGGCGACGACCACGAACCGGCCGTTCTCCGTCTGGTAGGCGCAGGTGACCAGAGTAAGAAACAGGTCGCCGCACTGGGCGGTGACGCCGGTGTCGTAGAGCGTGTGTTCCCGATAATAGGCCATGGCCTCGTCGAAGCTGCTCTGGTCAGAGGTGTCATAAAACTGGTAGAATTTGAAATTGGTGTCGCTCTTTTTGTAGACCTTGTCGTAAAAGGCGGCCACGACCTCATATTCCTGTTCTTCGTAAAGGGTGCTGAAGGAAATCACCGGGTTGCGCTGCCAGAAATCCTTCTGCTGGTATTTCAGCAGCGTGCGGAACATGCTGCCGTCCAGCATGTTGTGGGCATAGATGATGCGGTTGCCGCTTTCTGTATCACAGGCCGCGTCGAGGAAGGGAAGCCCAGCAAAGCTGTAATCAATGTCAAAGTTGGCGTGGAGATACCGCTCCGGTTCGTCGGGGGAGTACATGACGGGGTAGTCGATTCTGGTTCCCGGAATGGTAAGCCAGCCCGCAAGATCGGGATTTTTCTGGTACAGCTCCAGAAAGCGGGGAAGGATTTCCCGCGGCTCTGTGGGCGGCGTGGTCGCGGCGGTGGTGGGCGGGACGACAGTGGACTGGGTCTGGACGGGGACGGTTGGCTCTGTCAGGGCGGCGGTGGATGCCTGTGTGGTTTCTTGGGCAGCCTCCGCGGCCATCCGTTTCAGGGCAATCTGGTTGCGCAGGGCAATGAACACCGTCCCGGCGAAGATCAGCGCCGACACCAGCGCGACAACGAGAAGAATTCGGGAAACGGGAGAATTTTTCCGCCCCTTTCGGTCTCGGGGGAGGTATTTTCCATTGTTTTGGTTGGTCATGGTAAATCATCCTCTGAAAAAGGCGGTGACGGGAGTACCGTCACCGCCGTGGTTGGGGTTAGAGATTCTTTAGAAGAAGCGCTTCCTGGTGAAGACAGCCGCAACGCTCATCAGGCCGGAAAGAATGGCCACGGGGGCCATCACGTCGCCGGTCTTGGGAACTTTGTCAAGGCCGGTGTTCTCTTTGCCGCCGTTTCCACCGGTGGTGCCGCCGCCGGTAGTGCCGGACATCTTGTGACCACAGGCGTCGCATTTGCCGTCCTTGTCGTCGTCATAATGGGATTCTGTCCACATGGATTCCTTGCACTCCGAACAGATGGCCTCATGGGAGTTGTCGTCAAGGTCTTTCCAGATGACATCTCCAAAATGGCCGGGGGCGCCGCAGGTATCGCATTTGCCGTCACCGTTCGGGTCAGAACAGAAGGAATGATAATTGCAGCCGGGGTCTGTGCAATCGTGAGAGCCGGGCAGGAAATGATGTTCAGCGTTTGTTTTGAATCCGCACTTGTCGCAGATACCGTCGTTCATACCAACATGCTCACCGTCGTCAATAATGGTATTACAATCTTTGCAGAGAAGATGGTGAGAGTTGTCACTATAACTCCAGACTGTATGTTCATGGCTGCAATCAAATTTGTCAAAGCCGCAGAGATCGCATACGTTCCCAACTCTGTGGTGAGGTTCCACATCACTGAGATCGGCAAAACAGTCAGAGCAGTATTTGACATGGCCTTCACTTCCGGCAGGGGAGTAGGCTATGTTTTTATGCGCGCATTCCGGATTCGGCTCCGGTCTGCCGCACACGGTGCAGTGATGCGTGCCGTCATAAGTGTGCGGTTCGTAAGCAGAGATTGTTTTGTTGCAGTCGTCGCAGTATTCGGCATGCGATTGGTCATCGACTATCCATCTGGTGTGCTCATGCTTGCAGGTTGCGGGAGTATCGGGATTCTCGGGGTTCTCAGGGTTTTCGGGGTCACCGGGGTTCTCAGGGTTTTCGGGGTCACCGGGGTTCTCAGGATTACCGGGATTCTCATGGGTTCCGGGATTCTCGGGGTTCCCAGGGTTTTCGTCGCCCTTAGAGTCGCCGGGAGTTTCCTGACCCGCCACGGCGGAGGGGGTGCCTTCCGCTTCGGTGGCGGCTACTGCTGTCGGGACAAGGGCAATCACCATGACCAGAACCAGCAGCAGTGCGAACAGTTTCTTCATTGCTTTCAACCTCCATTGGAGTAAATTTTGGGACGAGTGGTGTATATTTTCACTTACCCATGAACATTATAGTCTTTTTAACGACTATAGTCAAGAAAAAATTTATAATCTAGAATAAAAAAACCGCAACTGGAAACCGTAACCAAAAAAAGGAGACGCAATAGTGTGATTGTTTACGACCCCTTCTGGAAAACCCTGAAAAAATCGTCTAAAACCACGTATACGCTCATAAAAGATCATCATATATCCAGCTCCACCATCGACAAGCTGCGCAAAAACAAGCCGATCACCACAACGACCCTGAACGATCTGTGCCGGATCCTCGGCTGCAAGGTGGACGAGATATTGGAATATGTCCCCTCGCCGGACGACCAATGCCTTTGAATCAGGGCAATCAGAAGCCGCTTTTTTATAAGGCGGCATTTTTTGACATTGCCGGTTGACATAACAACAAAATTCCGTAATCAGAAATTCCAGTGGCCGAAGCATTTTTATTCTTCTCGGGACATACTCTGTTCCAAACCCATGGCAGGAGCCTTTCTCCTGCCGAGAAGGAGGCTGGCTATGGATCAAATTTATGCGGACATTGCTGCCAGAACCGGCGGCAATATTTATGTGGGCGTGGTCGGGCCGGTGCGTACCGGAAAATCGACCCTCATCAAACGGATTATGGAGGAGCTGGTGATTCCCGGCATCTCCGACCCCTATCGCAAGGAGCGCGCCAGAGATGAGCTGCCCCAGAGCGGCTCCGGGAAGACCATCATGACTTCGGAGCCGAAGTTCGTCCCCGAGGAGGCGGTGGAGATTTCCCCGGACGGGGTCACAAAGCTGCGGGTGCGGCTGATCGACTCCGTGGGCTACATGGTGGACGGCGCGGTGGGCGCGGAGGAGGACGGCGTGCCCCGGATGGTGACCACCCCCTGGTACGACCACGAGATTCCCATGACGGAAGCGGCGGAGCTGGGGACGAAAAAGGTCATGGAGGGGCACTGCTCCATCGGCATTGTGGTGACCACCGACGGCACCATTACGGAAATTCCCCGGGAGGATTACGTACAGGCGGAAAAACGGGCCATCACCGACATGCAGAAAACGGGAAAACCCTTCCTCGTGATCGTCAACTCCCGCAACCCGGCGGGGGAGGCGGCGGGGGCGGTGAAGGCGTATCTGCAAAACACCTTCGCTCTGGAGCCCATCGTGGCGGACTGTCAGGCGCTGGACGCCGAGGGTATCGGAAAACTCATGAAGGCACTGCTGTACACCTTCCCCATGAGCGAGCTGCGGGTGCATCTCCCCCGGTGGATGGACGCGCTGGAGCCGGAGCATCCCGTGAAGGCGGCGCTGTATCAGGCGCTTCTCCAAATGGCCGAGGAAATTCACACGCTGGGTCAGGCGGAAGGGGTGCTGGCCGGACTGCGGGAGCTGCCCCAGGTGCAGGACTACAGCCTGCGCAGTGTGGATTTGGGCAGCGGCAGCGTGATCTGCGCCATCGTGTTCCCGGAGGCGCTGTTCTACGAGATCCTGAGCGCCCGGGCGGGAATGCCCATCCGAAGCGACGCCCAGCTATTGCAGCTGCTCACCGAGCTGTCCCAAATCAAGCAGGAATACGACAAGATCTCCGATGCCCTTTCCGCCGTCCGGGCGACGGGCTACGGCGTGGTGATGCCCGCGGCAGAGGAAATGAAGCTGGAAACGCCGGAGATCATCCGCAAGGGCGGCGCTTACGGCGTGAAGCTGAAAGCGGGCGCGCCCTCCATTCACATGGTACGTGTGGACATTGACACGGAGATCAACCCCATGGTGGGAGACGAAAAGCAGTCTCAGGATCTGGTCAATTCCCTCATGGGTGAAGACCCGGAAAAGCTATGGCAGAGCAACATTTTCGGAAAATCCGTGTACGACCTGATTCAGGAGGGGCTGACCACGAAGCTGCTGGGAATGCCGGAGGAAGTCAGGGGCAAGTTCCGGGGAACACTGACAAGAATCGTCAACGAGGGCGCGACGGGGCTGATCTGTTTGATTCTGTAGGCGAAAATGTGGGCGTTCCGGCATTCCTTTCTTGACATTCCCCGTTTGCAGAGGTAAACTAAAGAAAAAAGGGAGGAATGCACAGTGTCCATTACCATTGAATACCTTTGGAAAGACCGCAAGCGTCATCTGGGGATGCCCCTGTCCTTTACCCGCTATCAGTTGTCCGAGGATCGGCTGTTCCTGTCCCAGGGATTTCTGAACATCCGGGATGACGATATTCTTCTTTACCGGGTGCGGGACATCGATACCAGACGCAATCTGTGGCAGCGCCTGTTCGGCGTGGGAACGGTCACAGTGCTGTCCTCCGACAAGACCATGCCGACGCTGGTGCTGAAAAACGTGAAGGACCCGCTCTTTGTCAAGGAGCTGATCCACAAGCAGGTGGAGGAGATGAAGCTGAAGCGCCGGGTCCGCTACGGTGAGATTGCAACCACCGGCGACCATGACGACGATGACGATCTGGACGATCGATAAGGCTTTTGCCCCGCCGCTGCAAAGCGGCGGGGGGTATTAGACAGTTAACAGGCACGGCGGTATAATCTGCCGTGCCTGCCCTTTGTATTGTGTAAAGCAGATTCATGTGAGCATCCCTTGCCTCTCCCTATGGGAGAGGTGGCCGAGCGAAGCGAGGACGGAGAGGGTATACTAGGGTGCAAGGCCCTCTCAGTCACCTACGGTGACAGCTCGCCCAAAGGGCAAGCCAAGGGGGTGTACGCATTTTGGCGCGAGAAATGGAGCGTATCTGTACCGATACGCTCCATTCGCTGTTTTATGACTGCCCATCAAAGCGGCGGGGCGATTTTCTGTTTAAGAATTTCTTTGTACGGGAAAATAAATCATCAGGGTGCTTTACCCTTGAGAAAATTCGTGATACAATACACTTTACGATTCAGATTGTTGAGGGGGAGTCCCTGTGAAGCGAACCGGCAGAAAATTTCATTGGAATTATACGGCGCTGGCCTTTGCCATTCCCTGCATGGGAATGCTGTTTGTCATGCTTATCAGCCAATACGAGCCGTTTGGCAAGTATTCCATGCTGTATTCAGATATGTACCACCAGTATTATCCCTTCTTCGTGGCGTTCCGCCGTGCTCTCCGCAGCGGGAGCGGGCTGCTGTACACATGGAGCATCGGCATGGGGATGGATTATCTGGGGCTGATCTCCTATTATCTGGCGTCGCCGCTGAACCTGCTCAGCGTTCTGGTGCCGGAGGGCTGGCTGCTGGAGTTTTTCTCTCTGCTGGTGCCGGTGAAGCTGGGATTCGCGGGGATGTTTTTCGCCATTTTCCTGAAAAAGCTGTTCGGCAAGAACGATGCGTCCATTGCGGTGTTCGGCGGTTTTTACGGGCTGTGCGCGTGGGCGCTGGGGTATCAGTGGAATGTGATGTGGCTGGACACCTTCGCCCTGCTGCCGCTGGTGGCGCTGGGAACGGTGTGCCTGCTGAAGGAGAAAAAGTTTTTCCTCTATACGATCACGCTGTTTCTGTCCGTCTATTCCAATTATTATATCGGGTTCTTTACCTGCATTTTCGTTTTCCTGCTGTTTTTCGTGTATGAGATCTGCCGCTGGGGCGGGTGGAAGAAGCTGTTTGCGGATCTTGGGAGAATCGCCCTGTTTTCCCTGCTGGCGCTGGGAATGACTGCCATTCTGACCTTCCCGGCGCTGTCGGCCCTGCAGACTACCCAGTCCAGCGTGAACAATTTCCCCACCGGTTTCCGGCTGAACATCGCCAAGGAAAACACAATCAAGGGGCTTCTGGACGCCATGCGGCAGGTGGCGGGGAACATGGGCGGCAGCATCGAGCCGACCTTCAAGGAAGGACTGCCCAATCTTTACTGCGGTATTTTCAGCATCCTGCTGATGTTCCTGTATCTCATGGCGAAGGACATCAAGCGCAGGGACAAGTGCTGCGCCGTGATCCTGCTGCTGTTTTTCAACGTGAGCTTCATCATCCGACAGCTGGATTTCATCTGGCACGGCTTCCATTTTACCAATATGATCCCCTATCGGTTCAGCTTCCTGTACAGCTTCGTGGTGCTGTACATGGCCTACCGCGCATGGCTGATGCGCAGGAAGTTCCGCCCGGTGCAGATCGTGATCGCCGGGGCGCTGACTGCGGGGGTGCTGGCCTGCTCCAATGAGCTGTTCGAGACCGTGCCGCTGGAGCTGGGCAGCCTGACGCTGCAAATCCCTCTCTACTTTATATATAATCTGATTTTTCTGGTGCTGTATCTCACCGTCATGCTCTACGGTCAGCTGGAAGTGCCGGAGGGAACCACGGAGCGTCAGAAAATCCGTGCCCGTGCCAAGCGGAACCGTCAGCGTGCCCGGATTCGGATATTGGCGCTGTCCGTCATGGGCGTGGAGCTGATCTCCACGCTGGTGTGCTTTGGACTGTATTTCACGGGTACGGGTGTGTCCAATTATCCAAAGGGAACCACCTACACTGCCTCCGTCATCCGCTATATGTACGAGCGGGAGGACGATAACCTCTTTTTCCGGGCGGAGACCACCCATTCCCAGACCCTGAACGACGGTGCCCTCAACGGCTACAACGGCATTTCCGCCTTTACCAGTTCCGCCAATGTCAAAGTCACGGAGTTCATGCGGGCGCTGGGCTACGGCGCGAAGAACACCTATAACCGCTACTGCTTCGAGGAAAGCTCCCCGGTGGCGAACCTGTTTCTGGGCATCAAGTATATGATCGAGCGGGACGGGAAGGACAAGTCCAGCACCTATTTTGACGAGGTGAACCGCTTCGGCGTGGCGTCCCTGCTGGTCAATACCGCGTATCTGCCGCTGGGCTTCCTGACGGAGCCGGCGCTGGCGGAACTGGACTTTTCCGCCAGCAGCGGAACGTTCCAGTTCCAGAACGACCTGTTCACTGCCGCCACGGGCATTGACGAGGAGGTCTGGCACAAGCTTCAGGGCGAGAATCTGACCATCACCGGCAACGGTGCGAACATCACGGAAAGCAATTCCACCGGCTACTGCAAGTATTCCGACTGTGTTTCCGGTGCCAACGTGACTTATACCTACACCGCTGACCGGGACGGCTTTGTGTGCGTCCACCTGAATCTGCCCAAGCGGAACGATTTCTACGTCAGCGTCAATGGCGTGGAGCTTTACAAGGAGACCATCAGCCTGTCCCAGATGATCGCGGTAGGGGATGTGAAGACCGGAGATACGGTGGACATCCGCATCGAGTGCGACAAGGACGAGAGCAGCACCATGACTGTCAGCGCCGCCGTTCTCAACGGGGAGCGGTTCGCCCGGGGCTATGAAATCCTGTCGGCGTCCCAGCTGAATCTGACGAAGTTCCGCTCCACGCTGGTGGAGGGAACCATCGACTGCGACCGGGACGGCCTGCTGTATACCTCCGTTCCGCAAAACGGAAACTGGAGCGTCAAGGTGGACGGCAAGCCTGCCGAGATCAAACTGGTAGGGGACTGCATGGTGGCCGTGAATCTGACGAAGGGCGTCCACACCGTTCGCCTGATGTATCACAACGCCGCGTTCAGCCTTGGCTGGAAGATCAGCCTCGCCTGCGCCGCCGTTTTCGGCGGGCTGGCATGGAGCGTCTACAGGCCCGACAAGAAGTACAAAAAATAACAAATACGCTGCCATCTCCCAATTGGGGATGGCAGCGTAAACTTTATCGGATTGCTTCCGTGATGGTGCCTCCGCCGACCACCAGGTCGCCCTGATACACCACCACCGCCTGACCGGGGGTGACGGCGCGCTGGGGGATGTCGAATTCCACCCGCGCAAAGCCGTCCGCTTCGGGGTAAATGGTTCCGGGCTGTTCCGTCTGGCTGTGGCGGGTCTTGACCGTCACTTTAACAGGCTCGGTCAGTTCAGGGAAGGGATACCAGACCCAGTTGTTTCCCCGCAGCGCGGAGGAAAACAGCGCCTCATTCGGCCCCACCGTGACGGTGTTCTTCTCCATATCCTTTCCGCAGACGTACACCGGCGCGCCCATGGCCAGACCCAGCCCCTTGCGCTGTCCCAGCGTGTAGCACACCGCGCCCCGGTGCTTGCCGACCACGCGGCCGCTTTCGTCCAGAAAATCCCCGGCGGGGTAGCGTCTGCCGGTGTAGCGTTCCAGAAAAGCCGGGTAGTCACCATCCGGCACGAAGCAGATGTCCTGAGAGTCGTGCTTCCGGGCGTTGATAAAGCCGTTTTCTTCTGCGATGGCACGTACCTCCTGCTTGGTCAGACCGCCGAGGGGGAACTGAATCCGGGCAAGCTGCTCCTGATTTAAGCAGGCGAGAAAGTACGTCTGATCTTTGGCTTTGTCCGCCGCCTTATATAATAGGTATCGGTCGCCGGACTTCCTTACTTGCGCGTAATGCCCGGATACCACGCAGTCGCACCCCAGCTCCAGAGCGCGGCGGAGGAGCCGGTCGAATTTCAGATACCGGTTGCAGTCGATGCAGGGGTTGGGAGTGCCGCCGCATTCGTAGCAGCTGACAAATTTCCGGATGACCTGCCGCTCGAAATCGTCCTTGAAGTTGAACACGTAGTGGGGAATTCCCAGACGTCTGGCCACGCTGCGGGCGTCCTCCACGTCGTCCAGACTACAGCAGGTGTGTCCCTTTTCCAGACCGATCATATCATTGTCGTACAGCCGCATGGTCGCACCGATGCACTCGTAACCCGCGCGGAGCATCAGCAGCGCCGCCACGGAGCTGTCCACGCCCCCCGACATGCCGATCAGCGCCTTCTTGCCGTCCATGAAATCCCTCCCGATGACTTTTTTTGAGTATATCAGCGGAAAAGGAGAATGTCAACGGAGAAAACCTGACAGGCAGGAAAAAAGAATGACATTTTCTGCGGTAAAAAGCGGCGCTTTTTCGGGATTTATGACAGAAACGGTATACAATACGGGAAGAAAAGAGAAGGGGAAGCTTTTTGGTAAAACAAACTGTAACAAAAATGTAATTTTTTTTAAAAAAGGGGTTGCAATTTGTAAACACCTCTGATATAATATGGCTACTTACATAAGAGCAAAGGAGTAAGTAGCTATGAAAAAGAGAATTGTGTGTGTATTATTAACTCTGATCATGCTGGTCAGTCTGGTGCCCGTCACCGCTCTGACCGCGTCTGCCGCTTCGCTGAAGACCAGTGAGGCTGCAATCACGATCATGAAGAAGCTGGCTATTTTTAAGGATAAGTGCTATCAGGTACCCGGCACTAATGAATTCCGCATTGGTTACGGTACGATCTGCTCTGAGAAGCATAAGACGACGTATAAGAACGGACAAGTTGAGAACAGCACTGATGCAGGCAAGCACTCCGTCACGCAGGCACAGGCTGATCAGGCTCTGCGCAAGCTGATTCTGGATCTGGATGCGAAGGTCAACGCCTTTGCTTCCGCCAACAGCCTGACGCTGTCCCAGTGCCAGCATGACGCTCTGGTTCTGTTCACCTTCGACGTGGGCGATTCCTGGATGAGCGGCAGCGGCGTTGTCAAGAGCGCCATCGTCAGCAAGGCCGGCACCAATGACCTGCTGAAGGCCATGAGCGACTGGGCGGGCAATCAGGATGATTTCCGCCGCAGAAAGATTGAAGTCAATATGTACAAGAACGGGGTTTACTCCGATGTAACGCCCAGCAGCTTCGGCACCGTTACATACAATCCTGATGGCGGTGTCATAGCTCCGAACTATGCGACCTCCTACACCTTGCTCTTTGACACGTCCAAGACTTCCAAGCATATCCCGGCTCCCACCAGAAACGGCTACAAGTTCATGGGCTGGTACTCCGCACAGTATGACGGCACGCTGGTTCCCTCTCTGACGGGCAGCTATAACGGTAAGACGCTGTGGGCCGGCTGGCAGGCAACCTCTGTGACGGCCAACAATGCCAATGACCTTTCCTATGTGCATGGCATCAATGAGACGCTGAAGGTGTCCCAGCTGGTTTCTCTGGATGTCTACCCCGTTCCCACCAAGAAGAACGTGAAGCCTTTCCGCACCATCAAGAAGGACACTGCCACCGTTACCGCGATCAAGGACTTTATCGATGACGATGGCAACAGATGGTGCAAGCTGTCCGCCGCGGGAGACGGATGGGTTCTGCTTAAGTCTTCCGGGCAGAGCGACAGCGGCAATAGCGATTACACCGGCGGCAAGATCAATGTGACCGTTACGGTCACCAATGCCTATGTCAACAGACGTGCCAGTGACAGCGCTTCCAGCGCCAAGAACGGTGTCTACACCGCCGGTACGAAGCTGAAGATCATCGCTACCAACGAAGCCAAGACCTGGGGTCAGGTGGAGGAGAACGGCGTGGCCGTGGGCTGGGTCGCCCTGATGTACACCGACTGGAGCACCGTCTATGACGGCTCCGCTCCCAGTGACGCCAACAACACCACCCCCATTGCCACGGCGACCGTTACCTATAACGGCTATCTGAACGCCCGCAGCGATCCCGGTGTGGACAACAAGATCGTCGGCGGCTTTGCAAAGGATACCACGGTCAATGTTTTCGAGATTCGCACGGTCAACGGCCACCGTTGGGGTCGTACCTCCTCCGGCTGGATCTGCCTGACCTACACCAGTGTTAAGATGCTCACCGACAAGAACGTTTCCGACACGGGCGTTCTGGACTACGCTTTCGAGGTCACTCTCGTGAACGCCGGCGCCGATCTCTCCACCTATGTGCAGCCCACTACCAGTTCCAACAACAGCGATACCATCAAGGCCGGTACGACGGGTCTTAAGATCACCAACGCGGCGGTTGCTGACGGCGTGATCTGGGTGAAGGCACACTGGACGGTCAAGGAGACTGACAAGAACGGTAAGACCAACGTGATTGCCAAGTCCGGCTGGGCGACCTACAATAACTTTAACCTTGTCCCGACCAAGTTCACGGTTGTCAGCGATACGCTGAACATCCGAGATGCGGCCGGCAGTCAGAATCAGTTCGTATTCAAGCTCACCAAGGGCGTGGAAGTGGAGGTTCATGAAATCAGTCTGGCCAACGAGGAAATCTGGGGCAGGATTGAGGGCTACACCTCCGGCGGCGTTAACTATGACGGCTGGATCAATCTGGCATCCAACTATGTCAAGCGTTCCAGCAAGATCACCATTGACGGCGGCACCAAGGGCGCTATCGGCACCGGCACTGTTGTGAACGCGGATTCCGTCCGTGTCCGTATGACCGGCGCTCTGTACGGCCAGGTTCTGGGCAGCATCAACCGCGGCACCAAGGTGGCCGTTCTGGAAGAGAAGGACGGCTGGTACAAGATCGACTTCGACGTTGACAACAACAAGGAGACCGACAGCTGGATTTACAGCCAGTATCTGGAGGTCAAGATGGGCGTCGTGGAGTCCGGCACCGGCAGCACCGGCGGCACCGGTACGACCCAGAAGACGGACGGCACCGGCAAGGGCATCATTGCCAACACCTACGCCGGCGTAAATGTCCGCAGCGGCGCAGGCATCGCCAACGCCATCGTGGGCAAGATTCTCAACGGCACGGAAGTGACCATCCTGGAGGTCAAGCTCGTCGGCGCCGCCAAGTGGGGCCGTGTGAAGCAGGGCTGGATCTGCATGGACTACGTCACCATGATCTCCTACGACGAGATTCCCGGAAACAACAGTAATAACAGCGGCGGAAACAAGGGTACCGGGGTTAGCTCCTTCGACGAGGCTGAGAGAACCACTACCACCGCTGTCTACACCGGCACTGTAGCGAACGATACAAAGGTTTACAAGACGCCCGATCCGAATCTGGGGGACAATGTTGTCCGCGAGATTAAGAAGGACGAGAACATCACCATCCATGAGCTGACGGCTGTTACCCTGGAAATTTACGAGGGCGACAAGGTTGACGACAAGAACAAGAACAACGACGTCGAGACCGTTGTGAAGCAGACCTCCTACTGGGCGCGCATCAACGACGGCTGGATCAAGGATCCCGATGTGAACATCCAGCTGAATGCTCTGGACGAGAAGGTTCACACCGTGACCGGCGCCTCCAACCTGAATGTGCGCGGGGATGCCGGAACCACTTACGGTATCCTTGCCAAGCTGAAGAAGGGCGATCAGGTTCCCGTGACCAAGCTGGAGATCGTCAAGGATTCCGGCGCCAGAACCCTCACCGTTTGGGGCCGTGTGGAGACCAGTGACGGCATCGAGGGCTATTGCGACCTGAGCTACATGTCCGAGGGTGCTCTGTACGAGAAGAAGGAAGAGCCTACGACTCCGACAACTCCCTCCGCGCCCACCATCGGCAGCACCGGCAACACCGGCGACGGCGGCTTCGTGAACAACAAGGGCGGCTACAAGTACACCGGCAAGGTCATCAACACCGAGTCTCTGAATGTCCGCGTTACCGCCTCTACCGGCGCCAAGAAGGCCACCACTCTGAAGAAGGGCGCTAACCTGGTGATCTACGAGACCAAGATCTCCGAGGATATGGCATGGGGTCGCTGCGACGCAGGCTGGGTCTACCTGTACTACGTTGACCTGACTCCCGCCAGCGGCAGCGCCATCGACGCCCGCGTGGTGTACACCGACAACACCATCATCTACACGGATAACGCCGCGTCCTCCGTCGCAGGCACCTATTCCAGAATGTCCGTCATCGACATTTACGAATACGTTGGCGACATGGCCCGCACCGATCTGGGCTGGGTCAGCACCGGCAATCTGCTGTAAGACAGTATCCAGAATCTCCCTGCGGGAAACCGCGGGGAGATTTTTCTTGCCAGCGTGGCGGGAGTGTGGTATGATACTCCCAACAGAAATCGGGAGGAATCCAACATGAGCTATGCTGACGAGCTGTATAAGAAAACTTGCCGGGACATTCTGGAAAACGGCTTCTCCGATGAAAATCTGGAAGTTCGTCCCCACTGGGCGGACGGGACACCGGCGCATACCATCAAGAAATTCGGCGTGGTGAACCGCTACAACTTAGCCGAGGAATTCCCCATTATGACCTTACGGCGCACCTATTGGAAAAGCGCCGTGGACGAGCTTCTCTGGATATGGCAGAAAAAGTCCAACCGCGTCGCGGATCTGGGCAGCCACGTCTGGGACGAATGGGTGGGGGAGGACGGCACCATCGGCAAGGCTTACGGCTACCAGCTGGGCATCAAGCACCAGTACAAGGAGGGCATGTTCGATCAGGTTGACCGGGTGATCTACGACCTGAAGCACAACCCCGCCTCCCGCCGTATTCTGACGAACATCTACAATTTTGAAGACCTGCACGAGATGAACCTCTATCCCTGTGCCTACTCCATGACATTCAATGTTACCGGCGACACCCTGAACGCCATTCTCAACCAGCGCTCTCAGGATATGCTTACGGCCAACAACTGGAATGTGGTGCAGTACGCCGTGCTGACCCACATGATGGCGCAGGTGGCGGGGTTAAAGGTGGGCGAGCTGGTTCACGTCATTGCCGACTGCCACATTTACGACCGGCACATTCCCGCCGTCAAGGCCATGCTGGAAAAAGACGGATACCCCGCGCCTACCTTCCGGATGGATGAGAGCATCACCGATTTCTACGCCTTTACCAAGGACAGCTTCTCCATGGAAAACTATCAGTTCCACCCCTTTAACTTTGAAATCCCCATGGCGATCTGAGGTGGGACGATGGAACTGATCGTTGCGGTTTACGACGACTGGGGAATCGGCCGGGACGGGACGCAGCCCGTCGCCCTGTCAGCCGACCGGAAATTCTTCCGGACAACCACCCGTGGGGCAATGGTGATCGCGGGGAGGCGCACCATCGAGGATTTCCCGGGAAAACAGCCCCTTCCGGGGCGGGTCAATGTGGCGCTGAGCAGAAGTGGAGCGGAGATTCCCGGCTTTACGGTCTGTGACAGCGCCGAGAAAGCGGTGGCACTTTCCCGCACCGCTGAGCGCTGCTTCGTCATCGGCGGCGGGAGCGTTTACCGGCAGATGCTGCCCTTCTGCGACACCGCTTACGTCACAAAGGTGCATGTGACGCCGGAATCCGACACCTTTTTCCCAAATCTGGACGAGGATAAGGACTGGTATCTGGCGGAAACGCTGCAATCCGGTGAGGAAAACGGCATTGCCTACGAAATGTGCCTGTATAAAAGAAAGTAAAAACACGCTGCCACTTGAGACAAACCAAAGTGGCAGCGTGTTTCTTTACTTGGACGGCTTGCGTTTTCCGCTTGCCTGTCCCGGCTTTTTTCGCACGGGACGGGGCGGCGCGGAACGGATGAGACACTTTGCACCGGAACCGATCAAATCCTCCCGGTGCGCCTTCACCAGCGCTTCCCGCACGAGGGCGTAGTTTTTCGGGTCGCGGTACTGGATCAGCGCCCGCTGCATGGCTTTTTCGTGGGGGTCGGTGGGGACGTAGACCCGCTCCATGGTGCGGGGGTCAAGGCCGGTGCAGTACATAACGGTGGACAGCGTGGAGGGGGTGGGGTAAAAGTCCTGCACCTGCTCCGGATTGTAGCCCATGTCCCGGATGTACTCGGCCAGCTCCACGGCCTCCTTGAGTGTCGAGCCGGGATGGCTGGACATGAGGTAGGGGACGAGATACTGATTCATGCCGTACTGCCGGTTCAGGGCAAAATATTTTTCCACAAACTGGTTGTACACCGCGTTTTTGGGCTTGCCCATCCGGGCGAGGACGGCGTCGGACACATGCTCCGGGGCGACTTTCAGCTGACCGGAAATGTGGTACTGCACCAGCTCCCGGAAAAAGGTGTCTTTTTTGTCCGCCAGCAGATAGTCGAAGCGGATGCCGCTGCGGACGAACACCTTTTTGACGCCGGGGAGTTTCCGCAGCTTGCGCAGCAGGGCAACATAGTCCGAGTGGTCGGCGTTCATGTTTTTGCAGGGGGTGGGGTACAGGCACTGCCGCCCGCCGCAGGCACCCTTACTCAGCTGCTTTTCACAGGCCGGGTGACGGAAATTGGCGGTGGGGCCGCCGACGTCGTGGATGTAGCCCTTGAAATCCCTGTCCTTCACCATGATTTCCGCTTCCCGGAGGATGGATTCGTGGCTTCGGGTCTGGACGATCCGCCCCTGATGGAAGGTCAGGGCGCAGAAGGAGCAGGCACCGAAGCACCCCCGGTTGGAAACCAGACTGAACTTGACTTCCTCAATGGCGGGGACGCCCCCCGCCTTTTCATAGCTGGGATGATAGGTGCGCATGTAGGGAAGGTCATACACCGCGTCCATTTCGGCCGTGGTCAGGGGCTTCTGGGGCGGATTCTGCACCACGAAGAAATTGTCGTAGGGCTCCGCCAGCCGCTTGGCGGTGAAGGGGTCGCAGTTGGCGTACTGGATTTTGAAGCTCTCGGCGTATCTGCGCCGGTCGGCCTTGATCTCGGCAAAGGAGGGCAGGGTGATAGTGGGCAGACTGTCGTCCGGCGCTTTGGTTTTGAACACCGTGCCATCGATGTAGGTGATGTCCTTCACGTCCAGCCCGGAATTCAGGGCGTCGGCCACCTCCACGATGGTCTTTTCCCCCATGCCGTACATGAGCAGGTCGGCCTGACTGTCCAGTAAAATGGAGCGCTTCATGGTGTCCGACCAGTAATCGTAATGCCCCAGCCGGCGCAGACTCGCCTCGATGCCGCCGATGAGGATGGGAACGTCCTTGTAGGTCTGGCGGATAAGGTTGCAGTAGACCGTGGTGGCGTAGTCGGGGCGCTTGCCCATGATGCCGCCGGGGGTGAAGGCGTCGGTTTTCCGGTGGTGCTTGGTGACGGAATAGTGGTTGACCATGGAGTCCATATTGCCGCCGGAGACCAGAAACCCCAGCCGGGGACGGCCGAAAACGTCGATGGATTTGGGATTTTTCCAATCCGGCTGAGAGATGATGCCCACATTGTAGCCGTGGCTTTCCAGAACCCGGCTGATGATGGCGTGGCCGAAGGATGGGTGATCGACGTAGGCGTCGCCGATGATGTACACAAAATCGCAGGTGTCCCACCCGCGGTCAAGCATTTCCCGTCTGGTAATGGGCAGAAATTCCATATACTGCCTCCTGAAAGTACGTTTCTTACAGTATAGCAGACTTTTGGGAGAAAGGGAAGTGGAAAAACTGTCCCGGAATAACGCGGCCGCGGGGCGGCCTGCCGGAATTGCAGACTGCCCCGCTTTTATGCTGGGTTATTGCTCAGGAACGGGCAGCTTTGTGCCGTCGGGGAGGAGAACATAGTCTACCTGCGTAAGATCGATGGCGCTGTCATTTTCCTGATCCCACAGTTCAATTCTTGTGCCGTCTTTCATGACGACACAAATGAAGTGACCATTCCACCTATAAAAATCCGTATAGGACTCGGCGCGCTGTTCCTCGGTCTCGGCGGCGGTATCCCGCACGATCTTGCTGCTGAATTTCCGAAGTTTGAAGGAGGAAACCGGGAATTCCATGACAACATCCGTTCCGTCCGGCAGCCAGCCCGTGCCGGCTTTCATGAGGATGGGACTGGTGAGCAGCTCAAGCTCCCGATTATCGCAGTTATCCGCCCCGAAGGAAATGGGGAATTGCCATTCTCCCTCGGTCAGGGTTTCATCTGTGCTGCTGTAAACCAGGTCAACCAGATAAAGAGTCCATGTGCTTCCGGCGGCAAAGGGGGCATCCGTATTCTTTGCGGTGACGGATTGCGTCAGAAGAACGTCTATGGTGTTGGCCTTTCCGTCACCATCGTCGAGAGTATTAACCGGGCCGAAGGCTGCCTCAGAGCCGTCGGCAGGAACAAGCATACCCCGCCAATTAGCAAAATGCAAAGGCTTCTCTGTGGAAAGAATGATATCCTCCGGGGCGGTGATGCCAATAAGAATCTGAGCCACATAGCCGTCGGTTTCCACGGATTTCACTTCCAGCGTATAGCCGTTCTGGGTCGCTTTCTGAGGCGGCGCAGGTTGCGCGTCCACATCGGCCTGGGTGGGGATGTTCGGCTGGATGGCAAAGTCCAGAGCGTCGGCAACCATGTTCAGCTGCTTTTCCGTCATGTGCAGATATTCAGCGGATACCACCCCGGAATCCTCGCTGAGAATTTCGGGGTTTGCGTCCAGCCATACGGTCATCAGGGCGTCTCCCCGATTGCAGAGAATGTAGCCCCGCTCCTGGCTGGGAGAGGTCAAAATCAGTACGGTATTTCCGGCGGAGGTGGTGTAGTTCCGCTCCACCCAGTCGCCCCGGTCTTCCAGCGTGACATAATCCCGACTGAAGGTGTCCTGCCTGTTCCAGTAGAGCGCACCGCTGGTTCGGGTCACTTCATAGCCTTGATTTTCCGGGAAGGCAAAGTTCATCCACAGATAGAAGTTCCCGGTATCGTAGCAGCTGCCCTCATCGATGTCAATGCTGACATCCTGACTGTCCCGCACGAACCGCTCCACACCCAGAGCGTCGCACATGTTCCGGGTGGTGCGGAATGCCAGAAGCTGCCCCTCCGGCTTTAAGCCGTATTGTTCCGCCAGTTCCTTTGCCTTGGCATCCATGACATCTCTGTAGTTGTCCCAGTAGCCCTCCGGCAGGGTACCGGCTTTGCCCATTTCCTCGCCGTCGGTCGTGTATTTGGTTTGGAAGGCGTAGAAATCCGCGCACGCCTTGTAGGCGTCGGAGCCTTCCAGACCGGCCATGCTCAGGGTGGTGGTGTTAACGGTGTGGGGGTCTTCCACGTACACCCCGTCTACCAGAGAATAGTCCCGCTGTTCCGTTCCCGTTCCGATTTTTACGTTTTCCAGTTTCAGCACGTAGACAACGGCGCACCCCACCAGCAGAAGCAGCAGCGCGATCAGCGCCGCAATTAGCAGCGGACGGCGGATGGGACGGTGCGTCTTCCCACTTTCCTGATTCTGGGCGGGGAACTGTCCGGTTTCCGCGTTTTCGATGAGATCGTCGCCGATATACTGTAGACCCCGAAAAATATCCTTTCCGTTCATACGCGAATGCCCTCCTTTGCAAGATATGCCGAAAGCTTTTGCTTCGTCCGGTTCAGCCGCATCTGTACGGCGCTTTCGCTGATGCCGTACCGGGCGGCAATCTCCGCGATGGTATCCACGTACCAGTACCGGCGGAGAAAGACCATCTGATTGTCCGGGGTCAGTGTTCGGAGGAATGCGTCCAGAAGCTGCCCCAGCTCCCGGGCGTCTGCGGCGCTGTCCCGGTAGGTATCCGGAATGCAGTTTTCCATTTCCTGGGTCAGGGTCACGACCTCTGCTTTCCGCTTCTGGGCGTTCTTCCAGACCACCTTTTTCAGGGCGAAATTCCGGCAGATCTTGGCGATGTACGCGAAGAAATGCTCCGGACGCTTTGGCGGGATCGTGTTCCACGCTTTCAGGTAGGTGTCACTGACGCTTTCCTCCGCGTCCTGACCGTTTTCCACGATCCGGTCTGCCAGATGATACAGCCGTCGCCCGTAGGCGGCATCGGTATGCCGGATGGCGTCCTCATTCCTGGCGAAGAACATATCTATGATTTTGCCGTCATCCATGTTTGGTCACCTCACTTGTAGTTTGTCCTTCACCCTAGTAGATCGATTTTGAAGTCAAAACCTCACGCATTTCTCAAATATTTTTTGAAAAATGGCGTGGCCGAAGCCACGCCGCTCAGGATTTCTTCTCTACCTTCCGCTTGACACCGTCGGGGCCGATGATGTAGGTGTTTTCCAGCTGACCTACCAGATTGGCCTTAACGGAATCGATGTAGATTCGCCGCAGCTTGTCCCGCTCTGCCAGTTCCTCGGGGGTCAGACCCTCGGCTTTTGCTTTCTTTGCCAGAACGTTGATTCTGGCGATCACTTCGTCCATTTTCATGTTTTTTGTAAAACCTCACACATAGCGGTGGATGACCACCGAAATTCTGTCCTTTTTTGTCCGGCCGTTGATGGCCGCAAGCTTGATTTTTCCCAGCCCCCGGACGGAGATTTTCGCGCCCTCCGGGACGGACTTGTCCGGTTTTTCACAGGGAAGACCGTCAATGGCGGCTTTTCCGGCGCTCACATATTGGGCGGCGAGACTCCGCCCGATGCGAAAGCCGGAGGATATGACGCTGTCCAGCCGCAATGACGCCAGCGTGTCCCGGATCTCCTTGATTTCCGGCTCCGGGATGTGGACGCCCGAAAGGGGAATTTGGCTCAAATGCAGCTTCGTCCGTCCGGCGGAGGTGAAGTTCTGCAATAAATAGGGGGCAATCTCCGCCGTGACGAAAAAGTCGCAGCTGCCCTTGTCCACGCAGATGTCGCCCACCGTCTCCCGGCCAACGCCCGCGCCCATCAGCGCCCCCAGAAAGTCCCGGTGGCTTGGGCTGTCCCCCTGAAAGAACGCGGCGCGCAGACACACGCAGGGGCTGTCTTCGCCGTAGAGACTGGCTTCGTCCAGATAGTCCGGCAGAAAAATCAGCATTTTTCGTTCCGCGTCCTCGTAGCCGCCGAAGGCGTACAGACTTTCCTGCTCGCCGAAGAGATATTTTGCCATTTCCAGCTCCCGGGGGGAGAGAAAGCAGGTGGCGGCGGGGATATTCTTCCGCATTCCCGCGTTTATTTTGTCCCAGAGCTTCGCCAGAAGCAGCCGATCCTCGGCGGACTGGGCGATTTTTTCAATGTTGCTTCGTTCCATGCGATCACCAATGGTACTATACCACAACTTTTGCCGGGTGGGAAGAATTTTTTCTTGTATGACGGCGGCGGGTAGAGTATAATAGGGAAAAAGGAACGCTTTTCGGCGGAAAGGAATCGGACATGGTGACAGGAATCATCGGCGCGGGGGCGTCGGGAATGGCGGCGGCGCTGGCTGCGGCGGAAAACGAAAGCGGGCAGGTCGTCCTCATGGAGCGGCAGGCGAGAGTGGGGCGCAAGCTTCAGGCCACCGGCAACGGGCGCTGCAATTTATCCAATCTCCACGGGACATCCGGCGGCTACCACGGGGAAAATCCGGGGTTTGCCGACTATGCGCTGGGAAAGTTCCCTCCAACTGCGGCGCTGGAATGGTTCCGGAGTCTGGGGCTTCTTACCGTGGCGGAGGATTCCGGGCGGGTGTACCCCTATTCCGATCAGGCAAATTCCGTGGTGGATGTGCTGCGGTTCGCGCTGGAAAATCCGAATATCACGGTAAAGCTGGGATTTGAAGCGGAAAAAGTGAAAAAAACGGCTTCCGGCTTCCGCATTGTCTCCGGGGACGAGACGGTGGAGTGCGACAGGCTCATCGTCGCCTGCGGCGGCCTTGCGGGGACGAAGCTGGGGGGCAGCATGTCCGGCTATCAAATTCTGCGGAGCTTTGGCCACAGCTGCACCCGGCTTCGTCCGGCGCTGGTGCAGCTGAAAAGCAGCTGGAACGCGGTTACGAGCCTGAAAGGCGTCCGCGCCAACTGCCATGCGGTCATTCTACACGACGGAAAACGATTCTCCGAAAGCACGGGGGAGCTGCAATTTACCCAGTACGGTCTCAGCGGGCCGGTGATTTTCGAGGTGTCCCGGGATGCGTGTCAGGGCGGCGGCGAGTGGCTTTGCCGGTTGGATTTCTTGCCGGATATGGCGGAGAACGCCCTGATATCTGAGCTGAAACGTCGCAGAACAACAAACCTTCCCGTCTCGGAGCTGTTCACGGGAATCCTCCACAACCGCCTTGGCCGGGTGTTGACCCAGACGGCGGGGATTTCCGGGGGCGGGGCGGTCTCCGACCTTTCCGACGAGGAGCTGCGTCAGGCCGCCCACGGGGCGAAGGCGCTGAGCGTACATCTGACCGAACCCATGGGCATGGACAGCGCACAGGTGACGGCGGGGGGCATTCTCACGTCGGAATTTGATGAAACGACCATGGAAAGCCGCCTCGTTCCGGGGCTTTACGCCTGCGGAGAGGTCTTAGACATTGACGGCGACTGCGGCGGCTATAATTTACAGTGGGCGTGGAGCTCCGGCCGTCTGGCCGGACAGAGCGCCGGGAGGAACGACACATGATCCGTTTGAGCGATATTTCCCTGCCGCCGGAACACAGCGCCCACCAGCTTCCCTTTGAGGCGGCGCGGATGCTGCGCATCCCCAACTCCAAAATCCGCGGCGTGCGGATCGTCCGGCGGAGTGTGGACGCCCGGAAAAAGCCCAACGTGCGTATTATTTACACCATCGACGTGACGGTGGATGGCAGTGAAAAGAAGATTCTGAAGCAAAGCGGCTGCAAGCGGGCGTCCATCGCCCCGGCGACGCGGTACAAGCCGTCCAAATCCGCCTGTTCGCCGGAGAAACGCCCGGTGGTGGTGGGCTTCGGCCCCGGTGGAATGTTTGCCGCGCTGATTCTGGCGCTGGCGGGCTGGAAGCCGCTGGTGCTGGAACGGGGAGAGGATGCCGAGTCCCGCCACGAGAAGGTGGAAAAATTCTTCCAAACGGGCGAGCTGGACACGAAAAGCAACGTCCAGTTCGGCGAGGGCGGCGCGGGAACGTTTTCCGACGGCAAGCTGAACACCGGGGTCAACAACCCCAGAATCGGCTGGATTCTGGAACAGTTTGTGGCGGCGGGGGCAAGGGAGGACATTCTCTATGACGCCAAGCCCCACGTAGGCACCGACGTGCTGCTGACCGTGGTGCAGAATCTGCGCAAACGCATCATCTCTCTGGGCGGCGAGGTGCGGTTCAACACGCAGGTCACCGGCCTGTGTACGGAGAACGGACGCCTGACCGGGCTGAAAATCGCCGACGGGACGGTCATTCCCTGCGACCGGGCGGTGCTGGCCATCGGACACAGCGCCCGGGACACCTTTGAAATGCTGGACGCTTCCGGCGTTCCCATGGAGCCGAAGCCCTTCGCCATGGGCGTGCGCATCGAGCAAAAGCAGCGGGACATCGACATTGCCCAATACGGCGGCGAAAATCCCGCCCTGCCCCCGGCGGATTATAAGCTGGTGGAGCATCTGGACGGGGAGACGGTGTATACCTTCTGCATGTGTCCGGGGGGATTCGTGGTGGCGGCGGCCAGCGAGGAAGGCCGGGTGGTCACCAACGGCATGAGCTATGCCGACCGGGACGGAGAAAACGCCAACGCGGCACTGCTGGTGACGGTGAATCCCGCTGATTTTCCCTACGAGGGCAACCTCGGCGGAATGCGCTGGCAGCGGGAGATCGAGGGAAACGCCTACCGCGTCAGCGGCAGCTACCGCGCCCCGGCGCAGAAGGTGGGAGATTTCCTCGCGGGAAGACCGAGCGTCGGGGCAGGGCGGGTGACGCCGACCTATCGCCCGGGGGTGACCTGGTGCGACCTGCACGACGTGCTTCCCGGGAAGATTACCGACGCCATTGCCCAGGCGCTGCCCCGGCTGGACGGGAAGCTGAAAGGCTTTGCAGACCCGGACGCGGTGATGACCGCGCCGGAGACCCGCAGTTCTTCCCCGGTGCGGATTATCCGGGATTCCTCCCGGCAGTCTTCCCTTCGGGGGCTGTACCCCACGGGAGAGGGCGCGGGCTACGCCGGGGGCATCATGTCCGCGGCCATCGACGGCATTATGACGGCGGAGACAATCATTATGGAGGAAAACTATGAACGAGAAACAGATCAACAAATGGCTCCGTAAGCGTTTCAGCCCCGTTGGCTGGACGCTGGTGGGATACTATGTCCTGATGAACATTCTGGTTTCCGTGGCGATGCTGCGGGATGTGATCGCGGGATACCTGAATGCTTTCATAGAGGAAAACGATCAGTATGTGCCGGACGTGTCCGCTCTGACCGGAAACGCATGGGGGTACATCGCCGCCGTGGCCGTCGCTCTGGTGATCCTGTACGCATGGAAGGGCAGTCAGTTCTGGGGCGGGGAAGTGCTGAGACGGGAAAAACCCATGAAACCGGGAACTTTGCTGTGCATGGTGTGCCTGTGCGCCGGAACGCAGATGGTAAATTTTGTCTGGATCAATCTTCTTGAGCTGGTGATGAACTGCTTCGGCCGGTCTGCCACCGGGACGCTGGACGCCGTTTCCGGCAGCTCGGACACCGTCAGCATGTTCCTGTACGCATCGTTTCTGGCACCCATTTCGGAGGAGCTGATCTTCCGGGGCTTCGTCCTGCGGTCGCTGCGGCCTTACGGCAAGCGGTTTGCCATCTTGGGTTCCGCGTTCCTGTTCGGGCTGTTCCACGGGAACCTGCTGCAAACGCCCTACGCGTTTCTTGTGGGACTGGTGCTGGGATATGTGGCGGTGGAGTATTCCGTCGGCTGGTCCATGGTGCTCCATATCTTCAACAATCTGGTGCTGGCAGACCTTCTGAGCCGTCTGACGGCAAATCTTCCGGAAGTGGCGGCGTCGGTGCTCGAGCTGACGATTTTTACCGGATTTTTCGCGGCGGCGGTGGCAATTCTGATCGCCAACCGTGCCCGGGTCCGGGCGTACATCCAGAGCGAGTGGATCGACCGCCGGTGCCTGAAATGCTTCTTTTTCAGTGCCGGTGTGATTGTTCTGACGGTTCTGATGGTAATAAACATGATGATAGCGCTGTCCGCATAATGCGGACAGCGCTATCGTCTTGGTTGACCAAAGTTAACCCCCAGCTATGCCGGGGGCAAAAGAATAGCTTCCAGCGAGGAGTAAAGCAGCCAGGAAAAAAACTCCCCATTATAGCAGAAGAGGTTTGCCGACCACACAACTACGATAATGAGGAGGTCTCTCTCGTGAAAGAAGCGCAGGCTCGACCGTCGGAAATGCTTGATGATATCCTGATGCCAGAACCCAGACTGCTGAGAGAAAAAGCATAAAAAATTCGGACACAGTTTTGCGGCTGTACGGGTTGAATTTGTTATTGACGGAAAAATGACGGGATAAAATCTATGGCCGAAAGAGCTGCGTAACTTTTTACACAAGAAAACCGCCGCTTTCTCATAAAAGCGGCGGTTTTCTGGAGCTAGTGACCTGACTCGAACAGGCGACCTTCTCATTACGAGTGAGATGCACTACCGACTGTGCTACACTAGCATTTCTTTAGCCAGCTCATTATATCCGGAATTGGCGGAAATGTCAACTGCTTTTTCAGGCAAACCACCGATTTCCGCGGCGTAGGTGGGGAACGGCGCTGACAAATCGCCCCGTTTTATGCGACACGACATTGCTTTCCGGCAAGAAGGGTGTTATAATGACGCCGTTATGAGGTGAGCGTATGAAAAAACTTCTCAAATATCTGAAGGGCTATGAAAAAGAATGTGTCCTTGGGCCGCTGTTCAAGCTGCTGGAGGCTACGTTTGAGCTGCTGGTGCCGCTGGTTGTGGCCAGTATCGTGGATCAGGGCATCGGCAGCGGCGACCGGGGCTACATTGTGAAAATGTGCGCCGTCATGATCGGACTGGGCGTCGTGGGGCTTGCCAGCTCGGTGACGGCGCAGTATTTTTCCGCTGTGGCGGCGGTGGGCTTTTCCACACGGCTGCGGCATACGGTGCTGGAGCATATTCTGAGCTTAAGCTACAGTCAGGTCGATAAGCTGGGCGCATCCACCATGATCACCCGGATGACCTCCGACATCAATCAGGTGCAGAACGGCGTGAACCTGACGTTGCGGCTGCTGCTGCGCTCGCCCTTCGTGGTGTTCGGCGCCATGGTCATGGCTTTTACCATCGATTTTCAGGCGGCGCTGGTGTTCGCCGGGGTCATTCCGGTGCTGTGCATCATCGTTTTCGGCATTATGCTGATTACCATGCCCATGTACAGGCGGGTGCAGGCGTCTCTTGACAGCGTGACCTCCGCGTCCCGGCAGAATCTGACGGGCGTTCGGGTGCTGCGGGCTTTCTGCAAGGAGGACGCGGAGGTTACGTCCTTTGAGGAAAAAACGGAGGACATAACCCGCAAGCAGCTGTCCGCAGGACGGATTTCCGCCCTGATGAACCCTGTGACCTACGTGGTCATCAATCTGGCAGTGGTGCTGCTGGTACATGTGGGTGCGCTGAAGGTGGAAAGCGGCGTGCTGACACAGGGACTGGTCATTGCCCTCTACAATTATATGTCCCAGATTCTGGTGGAGCTGATCAAGATGGCCAACCTGATCATCACCATCACCAAGGCCGTCGCCTGCGGGAACCGGGTGGCGTCTGTGCTGGATTTGGAGCCCGGCCAGGAAAACGGCACCCGCACGGCTGCGGATCTGAAGGGACAGGTGGAGTTTCAGGATGTGACCGCCCGATATGACGGCGCGGGAAATCCCTCTCTGGAGCACATTACCTTCACCGCCCGGCCGGGGCAGACCATCGGCATCATCGGCGGCACCGGTTCCGGCAAGACGACGCTGGTGAATCTGATTCCGAGGCTCTATGACGCAGCCGGAGGAAAGGTGCTGCTGGACGGCGTGGAGACGGCGGCGTATGACCTGACGTCCCTGCGGCAGGCCATTGGCGTTGTTCCCCAGAAAGCGGTGCTGTTCAAGGGCACCATCCGGCAGAATCTGCTCTGGGGCAACGCCAGCGCCACGGACAGTGATCTGTGGGAAGCGCTGACCGTTGCACAGGCGAAAGAAGTGGTCGAGGGCAAGGAAAACGGACTGGACGCACCCGTGGAACAGGGGGGCGTCAACTTCTCCGGCGGTCAGCGCCAGCGTCTCACCATTGCCCGTGCTCTGGTGCGCAAGCCCCGCATCCTGATTCTGGACGACAGCGCGTCCGCGCTGGACTATGCCACCGACGCGGGTCTTCGTATGGCCATCCGCAGAATGGATGATCCGCCCACGACCTTCATCGTCTCCCAGAGAGCGGCGTCCGTGCGGTATGCGGATGAAATTCTGGTGCTGGACGACGGCGTTCTGGCGGGCAAGGGTACCCACGATGAGCTTCTGGAATCCTGCCCGGTTTATCAGGAGATATACTATTCCCAGTTCCCCAAGGAGGCGGTGCAAAATGGCTAATCAGATGGCGATCCTGCGGAAGGTACTGCGCCGCATCCGGCGCTATTGGGTGGGGTTGGCCGCGTCGCTGCTGCTGGCGACGCTGTACGTGGTCATGAGTTTATATATCCCCATTCTGGTGGGAAATGCCATTGACTGCATTATCGATGCCGGACGGGTGGATTTTACCGCCATGTGGGGCTATCTGCGCAACGTGGCGATTTGCGCCGCCGTGGCGGCGCTGGCGCAGTGGCTCATGAATCAGATCAACAACCACATGACCTACGGCGTTACCCGGGACATCCGGAACGAAGCCTTCCGGCATATTCAGGTGCTGCCCCTTTCCTATCTTGATAAACAGCCTCAGGGCGATGTGGTCAGCCGGGTGACGGCTGACGTGGACACCTTCGCCGACGGACTGCTCATGGGTTTTACCCAGCTGTTTACCGGCGTGATGACCATTCTGGGAACGCTTGTTTTCATGGTCCGCATTCACTGGGGCATTGCGCTGGTGGTGGTGTGTATCACGCCCCTGTCGCTGCTGGTGGCGAATTTCATTGCCACCCGGACGTATTCCATGTTCAAGCTCCAGTCCGTTACCCGGGGCGAGCAGACCGGCCTGATCGACGAGACCATCGGCAATATCAAGGTGGTGCAGGCCTTCGGCCATGAGAAGGCGTCCATGGAGCAGTTCGACGAGATCAACGGACGGCTGCAAAAGGCGTCTCTGCGGGCGATTTTCTTCTCGTCTCTGGTGAACCCCAGTACCCGGTTCGTCAACTCCGTGGTGTATGCAGGCGTGGGCTTAAGCGGCGCGCTGATTGCCATTTCCGGCGGCATCACCGTGGGCAACCTCACCAGCTTCCTGAACTACGCCAACCAGTACACCAAGCCCTTTAACGAGATTTCCGGCGTGGTGACGGAACTGCAGAACGCGTTGGCCTGCGCGGGGCGGGTGTTCGAGCTGATCGAAGCCCCGGCGCGGACGCCGGAGCCGGAGCATCCGGAACGTCCGGAAAAGGTGGAGGGCGCAGTGGAGATCAAGGACCTTCGCTTCTCCTACACGCCGGACAAGCCCCTGATCGGGGACTTCAACCTGTCCGTCAAGCCCGGCCAGCGGGTGGCCATCGTCGGCCCCACGGGCTGCGGAAAGACCACCTTCATCAATCTTCTCATGCGGTTTTACGACCCGGACGGGGGCGAAATCCTTCTCGACGGGGTAAACACCCAGAAAATGAACCGTGGCGAGCTGCGCAGAAGCGTGGGCATGGTGCTTCAGGACACATGGCTGAAAGCCGGGACGATCCGGGAGAACATCGCCATGGGCAAGCCGGAGGCGACTGAGGAAGAAATCATCGCCGCCGCGAAGCAGGCGCACGCCCACAGCTTCATCATGCGACTGCCTCAGGGGTATGATACCGTTATCGGCGAGTCCGGCGGCAGCCTTTCTCAGGGACAGAAGCAGCTGCTGTGCATTGCCCGGGTGATGCTGTGCCTGCCGCCCATGCTGTTTCTGGACGAGGCGACTTCCTCCATCGATACCCGGACGGAGATCAAGATTCAGAAGGCGTTCGACACCATGATGCGCGGGCGCACCAGCTTTATCGTCGCCCACCGCCTGTCCACCATCCGGGAAGCGGACAAGATTCTCGTCATGCGGGACGGCCACATCGTGGAGCAGGGCAAGCACGAGGAACTGCTTGCCAAGAACGGCTTCTATGCCAGACTGTATCAGAGCCAGTTTGCACATTGACAAAACGCAAAACGTGCCGGAGCGGAAGCTCCGGCACATTTTTATGTAATTATCAGGCGACCTTCTGCTTTTTCGCAAAGTGAATAACCAGACCCAGAACAAGACCCACAAAGGCGGGGAGAACCCAGCCCAGGCTGATGTCGAAGAAGGGGAGAATCTTCTCCGCAAGGCCGACCGCGCCGTCCAGATGAAGGGCGGTTTTCAGATTCGCGGGCAGCGCCTTGGCAAGATCGAACAGGGCGGCGATGCAGGTGAAGGCCGTGACGCTGACATAGACAGCCCGGTCGTGATGGAACAGATTCCCGAACAGCGCCAGCAGAATCAGGGTGATCGCCAGCGGGTACAGGAACAGCAGCAGCGGCAGGGAATAGCTGATGATCTTGGACAGACCGAAATTGGAGATCAGGAAGGAAAGTACGGTAAATATCACTGCCCATGCGCGGTAGGAAAGTCCCTTGGGGAACATGCGGGAGAAAGCGTCCGAGCAGCTGGTGACGAGACCAATGGCGGTTTTCAGGCAGGCGCAGGTGATGGTGACTGCCAGAACGAGACTGCCCGCCCGTCCCAGATAGTGGCCGGAGATCTGCGCCAGGGCGATGCCGCCGTTTTCGGAGGTCTCAAACAGACCTCTGGACTGGGTGCCCATGAGAATGGTGGTGACGTAGATCACGATCATGGGGATGCTGGTGAGCAGTCCGGAGGACAGAACGTCCTTTGCCACGTCGGAATCGTCGGTAACGCCCATGGAGCGGATGATGTCGATGACCACGATGCCGAAGGCCAGACCGGCAATGGCGTCCATGGTGTTATAGCCCTCAATGAAGCCCAGAGAAAGCGCCCCGGTCTGATAACCGGCGGCAGGCTCCACGTCGGAAACGGAGGTGGAGGGATTGATCAGCGCCGTCACCACCAGAATGGCGAGGAAGACCAGAAAGATGGGGGTGATGACCTTACCAATCCAGACGGTGATCTCGCCGGGGCGCAGGGACAAAATCAGCACGATGGCGAAGAAAATCGCGGAGAAAATCTTCAGCGCGTCGGACTCGGACGCGCCGGCACTCAGCATGGGCGCAACGCCTACAGTGAAAGAGGTGGTCGCGCATCTGGGGATAGCGAAGCCGGGGCCGATGGTCAGGTAGAGCAGGCAGGAGAAGACGTAGCCGTAGCCCTTGCCGACCTTGTTGGACAGCTGCTGCAAGCCGTCGGAGTGGGTGTTGCCGATGGCGGCTACGCCCATGATCGGAATACCGACAGCCGTGATGATAAAGCCGATCATGGCGGGGATGACGTTCCGTCCGGCCAGCTGACCGAGATGAACGGGGAAAATCAGATTGCCGGCGCCGAAGAACATGCCGAACAGCGTTCCGGCCACCAGAATCTTCTGCTTGAAAGTAAGGTGTTTTTTCATTTTTTCTGCCTCCTTCTGTTTGCCGATATTTTATCACCCCTCTTGCATTCTGAGAAGTCCATGTTTATAATAGGGGTATTAGAAAATGTAATAGATATGAAATGGAGTGCGGCATATGGACAGCAAGAAACTGGAAATTCTTATGACGGCAATCGACCTTGGCAGCTTCACCAAAGCGTCGGAGGTGGTGGGCTACACCCAGTCGGGACTGACCCACATGATGGACGCCCTGGAACGGGAGGTGGGCTTTTCCCTGTTGCAGCGTGACCACAACGGCATCCAGCTCAGCCCCCAGGGGCGGCAGCTCATGCCCGCCATCCGGGAGTTTTTGCAGGCCAATGCCAACCTGGAAAACCAGATCAACGCCATTTCCGAGCAGAAAAAAGAGGTCATCCGCATTGCGGCCTACGCCAGCATCGCCATGCACTGGATGCCGGAGCTGCTTTACCGCTATAAGCGCGTCTGCCCGGATGTCAGCGTGGATCTCCGGATGGTGGATAACGCGCTGGAGCCCTACGAGCTGCTGGAAAGCGGCCAGACCGACGTGATTTTTGCCAGCCGGCAGAACTACAGCTTCTGCGACTGGACGCCGCTGTACAATGAAAAAATGTATGCGATCCTCCCGAAGGACTATCCCCTCAACGGCCGGACCACCTTCCCGTTGGAGGAATTTTCCGGGCAGGACTTCCTGATGCCCTACGGCAGATTTGACATTGACGTCAACGCGGCCATGGACTCCGTGGGCGTGAAGCTCAACGCCAGCGTTTCCCGGGTGGACGACGAGACGGTTATCCGGATGGTGGGACACGGGCTGGGCGTCACCATGATGACGGAGCTGATGATCCGGGGCAGGACGGACGATGTGCTGTGCGTCCCCGTGGACCCGCCAAGGCTGCGGGAGCTGGGCATGGGCACCAGCCGCAGAATGAAGCTGACGGACAGCATGCAGAGCCTGAAGGACTGTATGCTTCAGTTCATTCATGACAGATCGTGATAGAACTGCGGGCGGTTTTCCCCACGAGGAAAACCGCCCGCAGCAATAACGCATTCTGACCGGTTTCTGCCGCCGCTTCCTGGCATAATTTGTCATACTTGGACAAAATGAAAAAATCCTTAAAAATCACTTGACAAATTGTTTAAGGTGGGCTATTATACAGAAGGTTAGCGAGAGCTAACCAATATTAACGCCTAAGGGTTAGCAATAGCTAATCTGTAGACTCAGAAAAAGAAGGTGTTCTCCATGCCGCTTACGGTTGTGGATACCGGCGAGGAATACGTCATCAAGCGAATCGGCGGAAAGCCGGAAGTCAAACAGCATCTGGAGAATCTGGGCTTCGTCGTCGGCGGGGTGGTGTCGGTCATCAATACGATGGGCGGCAACGTCATCGTCAAGGTGAAGGAGTCCCGGATAGCCATCAGCCAGGAAATGGCGCAGAAAATCATGGTTTAACGAGGAAAAAAGGAGGAATCGGTATGAAAACACTGAAGCAGGCCAAGGTCGGCGACACCGTTACCGTGGTGAAGCTCCACGGCGAGGGCGCTGTCAAGCGCAGAATCATGGACATGGGCATTACCAAGGGCGTCACCGTTTATGTGCGGAAGGTTGCTCCGCTGGGCGATCCGGTGGAAGTCAACGTCCGCGGCTATGAGCTGTCGATCCGTAAGGCCGACGCCGAAATGATCGAGATCCAGTAAGACCCCAGTAAATCATAGGGACGCAAGCCCTGATTTTGATAAAACGTTAGCGGAAGCTAACAGAAGGAGAGTATCATGGATATCAGAATTGCCCTTGCGGGCAACCCCAACAGCGGCAAAACGACACTGTTCAATGCCCTCACCGGTTCCAACCAGTTCGTGGGCAACTGGCCCGGCGTCACCGTGGAGAAGAAGGAAGGCAAGCTGAAGAAGCATTCCGACGTCACCGTCACTGACCTGCCCGGCATTTATTCTCTGTCTCCGTACACCATGGAGGAAGTTGTCGCCCGTAATTATTTGATCGAGGAGCGGCCCGACGCCATCCTGAACATCATCGACGGCACCAATCTGGAGCGGAACCTGTACTTAACCACTCAGCTGACCGAGCTGGGCATCCCTGTGGTCATCGCCATCAACATGATGGATATCGTCCGCAAGAACGGCGACAAGATCAATATCGACGAGCTGTCTCAGGCGTTGGGCTGCAAGGTCGTCGAGATCTCCGCCCTGAAGGGCGACGGCGTTATGGCCGCTGCCGAGGCTGCGATCGATGCCGCAAAGAACGGCAAGACCGT